>Ga0265298_10002730_pt1 | contig 24103 bp, 18 predicted proteins | sample AusTroGonzalo_MG_3_FD_193486 | JGI IMG/M metagenome (GOLD analysis project Ga0265298, IMG submission 193486) | Bovine rumen microbial communities from tropical cattle in Woodstock, Queensland, Australia - Gonzalo_01 | ecosystem: Host-associated > Mammals > Digestive system > Stomach > Rumen ...
AGCTTGATGGGGAAACCATCCACTTCGATCATATTCTTGTCATGGTCGATGATTTTTACTTCCACCTGTTTGCCGGCGCGGCCATAGAGGAAGAAACTCAAGTTGCCGTAGGTGGAGTCCGTGCACAGCTGCTGGATGTAGTCTTCCAGATGCTTGCCGACCTCACGGCCTACATTAACGACCAAGCCGTCAACCTTGCGTGACAGCAGGTGATGCCAAATCGTCAGTTTACCGATTCTACCTGAGCCATTGATACCCAGGATTTTCTTTTCATTAATGCTAATCATGATATTTTAGTTTTTATGTTGAATTGTTGATTTGTTTACTTGTTTAATGTGCTAAGTATCAATGTGCTAATGTGCTAATTGAATTAGTAAATTAGTTAATTAGCAAATTAGTTAATGGTTTAATTTGTTAATAAGATGGTGTTTTAATGTATTCATTATCATTGTGTTGATATATTAACGAGTTGATTTTTAGTAGTTATTAGTGTTTAATCTGCAAAGTTACACAAATTTCTTTAATAACGCACAGATGAGGAAATTTTTTACATGGCTATTGCATTTTTTCTGTCATTTATTCTTATGATAGGTGGTCCTTCGGCCTCGAAGAGGTCACCTTTCAGTAACCCCATACGAGCATAACGAGTGTGGGGTAGGAACATGGTGCGTATATCACTCGCGGTGCACTATACTCTTGCCCCGAAGCAGTGAACCGTCCCACCGCGGAAGGGAACTCTTACAGATGAAGGAAATAGAATCCATGGCGTTGCTGCTGACGGCAAGCAAAAAAGACGAAGCTAACAATGAAAATTCGGAGAAGACCGCCAAAACTTGCTTCGATCGGGAAAGTTTGTTTTGGTATGATGTATTATTTCCGCCTTATTAGCAGAATCTTCTCAATTGTTAGTCCAGTAATTTCAGCGACCAAGGCAGGATCAAGGCTCTTGGCAAGCATGTTGCGGGCAAGCTGGATCTTGGTGTCGTTTTCTCCTTCCTTTCGTCCTATCTCAATTCCTTTTTTCTCTCCATCCCGTTCCCCGATGCACTTCCAGGTGGCCTCCACGCTGACAGCATCCCAGTAGCGGTCATAGAGTTCCTGCTCCACGTCGTCGTAGTTGATGATTTCAAGCAACTCTATGGCTTTGGCGATGTCTGGGTCGGCAAGTAGCTCTGGCGTGGGTTTTCGCGTCTTCTCGGTCATTTCCGTGAAATAACGCATCCAGAGGTCTCTTTTGCCGCGTCCTTTTTCTGCCAACTTCTCGTATTTGTTCATTTCGGCAAAAACGATTTTGAGTCCGTCGAAAACCCTGTCAGAGTGGTAGATGTGCACCAGCTGGTAAGGATGGTACCATTCGCTGAGCCCTTTGTGGAGGTCGCCTTGGACAAAGTTGAGGGAATAGACCGGTTGGAGCAGGTGGAAGGGCTTGCCCTTGTCGAGTTGCTTGACGTAGGCCTTGGAGGTGTTGAAGACCACCCGCTGCATGAAGTCGGTGTCCCAGTTGAGTTGCATCTCCACGAGGAAGATGGTGCCGGCGGAGTCCTCGCACCGCACATCCACGATGCTGTTCTTGCGGGTGGGCGTCTCGGGCATCATCTCGGGAGGAACATATTGGATGTTTGTGATAACCCGCCCGTCTTCCAACGGCAGGAAGGCATTGAGCAGGCTGGCGGCCAAATCTATGTGTTCGCCGAAGACTTTCCGGAAGGTGACATCTGTCACGGGACTATAATACTTATATGGTGTAAGCATTGTGATATTTTTTCTGCAAAGATATAATAGAAAACACTATCATCGGGCGTTTTATGTAAAATTTTTTATCGCTTTATATCAATAAGTTAGAAAAATAGACTTAAAATATTAACAAAGAATAGTTAAAAATAAGGTTTGGTTTTGAATGCAATAGCGCGAAAATTGCAAATAAAAAACATTTAATCCTTTGAGAAACACCGATGTCGCTTCAGTTTTTTTTCAGATACTGGATGTTAGTTTCGCGGCGGGTTCGTTACGTGTTTCAGTGCGAGAGGTTCCTACGCCGCGAGGGGAAGCAGGGGTGTCATCCTAGCCCCACACTGCGGTCTTCGACCTTTGTGAGGGGTTAATTGCACTTCGTGCGTGCTGCCTCTCCGAGGCAGTAACCATGGTCGGGTAATACCTGTGCTGCGAAGAATGTCAGGGGTGTCGTCTTAGTCTCATATTCGGCCTTGTAAGGTTAATAAGATTTGATTTCTTCGAGGTCATGACAACTATTGTAAATGACATCCTAAGCATATATCCCGGAGGGATATCACATTATTAACCCCACATAAGCGATAGCGCAATGTGGGGTAGGGGCATGGTATGTATGCTCTCCGCGGTGTGCTATACTCTTGCCCCGAAGCAGTGTACTGGCACACCGCGGTAAGGGGAACACTGGAATAGAAGGTGAAGAAAATAGTCTGCGGAAGTTATGAAAGATTTTCTTCCCCAGGGCGATGCCCTGGGCTACCGAGCCCTGCAGGCCTACGGCCTGCATACATTTGGCGACATACATACGTATGGTAACATCAGCCCATTGACGGCTGTGCGCAGGGAATGCCGACATGCGGAGCGGAAACGGTGTGAATGAGCGGCCTCCTATAGCTGCGTGCAAAAGCGCGTCAGCGTCCAGTTTACTTTTGCCGCAGCTGTTGGAGGGCGGACAGAGCGGGCGGCAATCATGTCGGCGAAGAAGCCACTTTTCTTTGGAGGGTGACCAAAAAGTAAGGTTGCCCTCTTTTTTTTTGCAGGAGTGTCGAATATTTTGAATGAATATCACAAGTGGTGAGAATGTAAAAAAATAGGGATATTCTATTGAAATTCAATAAAATATCCCTTGCCATATCAGATTTTTCTTGTATATTTGCATGTCCAAAACAAAATAAACAGACAAACCGATATGACAGGTGCAAATATACCATTAAAATCATACACTCAGAACGAGATTCCGTTATTTTCCTACACTTTGGGCGAACTTATTCCCGAGGATCACAAGGCTCGTGTTGTCAACACGGTCATTAACAACCTTGACATCAGCGGAATAATGAGCAAATACAAAGGAGGCGGCACGAGCAGCTATCATCCCCGCATGTTGCTGAAGGTCATCACCTACTCGTATCTTAACAACGTGTATTCAGGCCGCAAGATGGAATCGTTACTGAAGGAGAATGTTGTATACATGTGGCTGGCAGGCAACAACAAGCCCAATTTCAGGACGATCAACCTTTTCCGAAGCGAACGTTTGGATGGGGCTTTTGATGACATCTTCTCCCAGATTGTTGTCATGCTGAATGAAGAGGGGCTGGTTACCCTGGACACACAATATGTAGATGGCACCAAGATAGAGTCCGTGGCCAACAAATACACGTTTGTGTGGCGTAAGCGGGTTGAGAAGGACAAGGCGAGGTTGGAGTCAGGCATCCGTTCCGTCCTGGATGAGGCTGAACGAATCCTTGCAGAAGAACTTGAAGAGGAAGAGCCCGCTGCAGAGAACAGCGTGGAAGACATAAACAGTCGCATAGACAATCTGTTGTCCAAGATGGACAAAGCAGGCATTAGCAAAGGCAAACAGCGCAAGGCCGTTGAGGAAGTGAAGAAAAAGAAGCTGCCGAAACTGGACGAGTATGAGGTACAGCTGGAACGCATGGGTGACAGGAACAGCTACAGCAAGACAGATCCTGATGCGACCTTCATGCGCATGAAGGAGGACCACATGATGAACGGCCAGACCAAACCCGGCTACAACGCACAGATATCTACCGAGAACCAGTTTATTACCAATTACGGGATATTCCAGAGACCCGGCGACACGGGGACATTCATACCATTTATGGAAAGCTTCAAGGAGAGATATGGCAAACAAAGCAAAACCGTCGTGGCAGACTCGGGATACGGCAGCGAGCAGAACTATGAGTACATCGATAAAAACACCATGGAGGGCTACGTCAAGTATAATATGTACCATGCGGAGAAGAAAGAGGGTCACCGACAGGACATCTTTCACCCGGACAACCTGTTCTACAACAAAGAAGGGGACTACTATGTCTGTCCCATGGGGCAGCACATGGAGAAGGTGAACGAGACCGAGTCCCTGTCCGACTTGGGTTACACGTACACCAAAAGCGTATATCAGGCGAAGAACTGCAAGAAATGCCCATTGCGTGATAGTTGTAACAGAGCAGCCGGCAACAGAAAAATAGAGGTCAATCACAAAAATAACGCTTATCGTGCAAAAGCGCGAGAGCTTCTTGACAGTGAGCAGGGAAGATATTATCGCGGCAGACGTTCCATAGAACCGGAAGCCGTCTTCGGACAAATCAAACACAACCACAACTTCAGGCGATTTCATCTGAAGTCGCTAAAAAAAAGCGTCCATTGAGTTCGGACTCGTAGCCCTCGCTCACAATCTAAGGAAATACGCCTCGATAATATGCCCTAAAAAAGAGGCTAAACAGTCTGAAAAACAACCCTCATGGTCTATTCTATACCTCCATACGCGAATTTTAATCGGTTTTTGCCGCATTAGACAAAAATCTTCAACCCAACAGCTTTTTTTGTTAAATATAGCCTGAATAAAAGAGAGGGTGACCAAACTCCTTTTTGGTCACCCTCTTTACTTTTTAAAGCCCAAAAACTTGAACCTTGAACCTAAACATAGTTGTAAACTGTTTCAGAAAAAATCTGTACTTTTGCAAATTAAAAATACATCTTGATTATGAACAATTACACCAAAGAAGAGATGCACAAATAATATTCATTAACCTTTTAATATTTAAACAACATGCTTAAACGATTCTTTACAATTTTGGCAGTAACAGCAGTGACGGCGATGGTTATCGTCGGCTGCAAAAAGGACAAGGACAACACGACTGACAAACTCACCGAGAAGATTATCGGCAAGTGGATCACGATCGACGTCGATGGCCAAGCTGAGCTAACCAACAATAAGTCGGTAATCACCTTCCTCTCAGCCTCACAAGCCATTATAAGCACATCGCGTTCCAACCTTTCAGAAAATCAAGGATGGGTCTCCCATCTGAATGCTTCAGTCGCCATCAATGGCAACAAAGTGACCATCACCGGTCAGACCAACGAGCACATCACAATCATCTATGAGATAACCATCCGTTCCATCACAACCACCAACATGGAGGGAACCTTCAGGCACAATACACTGCGTGACGGAGAAGTAATCTCTACCCACGGCCCGATGGAAATGCGCTGGATGAAAATTACCGCCGACTACCAGCAGACCATCCTCGGCAAGTGGCAGGGCCATGTGACCAGTGAACACTCGGAGTTTGACGATGGCGAAGACCACCAGTGGGAATATCTCGCCGACGGCACCTTCCGCTATTACCTTCAAGATGAAGGCGGTTACTGGGTGACGAACCCTAACCAGACGCTCTCACAGTACTTCGTGGACGGCACCTTGCTCTGCACCCGCTGGGTCATCGACGGCACTGTGAACCGCGAATGGTGGGAGATTGCCAGCATCAACAACGGCGTGATGAATTGGACAGCCCTCCGTCAGGATGAGAACGGCCAGCGCTACACCGCCACGTTCAGCATGACGAAAGTGAACTAGAAATAATACTCTAAAAAGTAAAAATTGACCGCTGCAAGGGTTTTCGCAACCTTTGCGGCGGTTTTTATTGGAGGTGGATAGTTCTACGCTCGTAGTGAAGAATTGGAAATAACCTGACAGAGGGTGACCAAAAAGGAGTTTGGTCACCCTCAGAAAAAAAGAATGTGGCGGTAATCACCGCCACACTACTATTAATTCGCTTCATCTACACTAATCGGATAATTCCCTTTATAAATCAAGCCGTTCTTGCCGTCAATGGCGATTTCGTCGAAGAGTTTAAACTCATTGCCATTGATGGTACAAGTTTTGTTAATATCATCCACAATCAAGTCGTTACAGTTCACCACGCAGATCTTACCCAACGAGGAAGCTGTGACGGCGGCATGTGAGGTGGCTCCACCACGGGCGGTGAGCAGACCATCGCATTCGAAAATCAGCTCGATATCGTCGGGAACTGTGTCGGGACGAACCAGCACCATCTGCTTGTCATTGCCCGGCGTGTTCTTGATATGCTCAATATCGTCCTTGTCGAACACAATAATGCCATTGAGCACACCAGCACCAATACCGATACCGCTTCCCACCTTGTTCATTTCCTCTCTCGGCACAGCAAACACCTCCACACCGCTTTCGGTGCCGACCGCCATGTTACGGGTTTGCAGAATGTACAAGCCATCAGCATCAGCAGTCTCGAAGGTGAACTCAATCTCCTGATGGATAAATCCATCTTTCTCAATCATACGTTTGGTTACCTCCTTCAACTTGTTGAAGATGTCGGGATAGTGGCTCTCCAATGAGAACGGGGCATTCTGATAGCTGCGCTCGCGTTGTGCCTCACTGATAGGCAAGGTGTTGACCAAACCGCCCACGATATCCTCGCCTTGGCTGAGGAAGGAGAAGTCACCGTTCAGGTTGATGGCCGAGCGGTTGCTCTTGATGTCGCGGGTAAACAACACACCAGAGCCGGACTCGTAATGGATGTTACCCAGCACCATCTTCTGCACGATGACGGCAGTTCCCCATTCGTTGGCGATGTGCATGTGCTCACGATATACCTTGGCACGCGGAGAGTTCCAAGAGTCAAAGACCGTGGTGATGGCTATCTTCAACTGCATGAAAGGATCTTCCTCAAAATGAATGTTGTGGTCGATCAGCAATTGCTTGTAGGCAAAGGCAATCTCACGCATATTTTCGGGCGTGAAGCCAATCTTCTGGGCCACATTATATTTCTTCTTGTAATTGAGGATGATCTGGTCGAAGTCATCACGCTCCAAGCCGTAGGACATGCCCCAGGTCTGCAACAAACGGCGGTAGCAGTCCCATGAGGTCCAGCCGTAGTTCTCTTGTTTGCTCAATTCCTCGGTGATTTCATCGTTCAAGCCCACATTCAGGAAGGTGTTCATGGCACCGGGCATCGATATGGCTGAGCCGGAACGCACACTCAACAAAAGGGGATTGTGCGGGTCTCCAAATTTGCATCCCGTAATCTCCTCAATCTTAGCCAGATGGGCTTTGATCATCTGGTCCAGTTCATTGTTGATGGGTTCCACTTTCAGGATAGACTTGATACGGCGGAAAACCTCCGTGGTAATGATAAATCCAGGCGGAACGGGGTAATCATTCAGGTATAATTTTTTCAGATAATAAGCTTTGGAGCCCAAGAACACCTGGTTGTCAATCTGAGGTGTTTCCTGATACAGCGGACTGATGGCCATATTCTGGTCGTAGGTCATGATGTTTCGGGCTTCTTCTGCGGTCAGCACATTCACTTGCTTGCGCAGATTGTTCAGAATCTCACCCATGAAGTTGTCCAACTGCTGGATAATAAAGGCGGATGACAGCAGCTCACGGTAGAAAATCTCGGACTTCTGGGCAATGATTTTCTTCATCTCTATCTTGTCCGTGATTTCGGGGTATTGCTGCGGAATGATGACCTTCAGCAGAATGTCGTAAGGACGAATAAAGTAGTTGTTGATGATCTCCTTGATGCTACCTTCCATAAATTGGAAAATATTGATATACTGATCAATAGTGAAGCATCCTGAAGTTAAACTGTATTCCATCATCTTCAGGTTGGAGTCGAAACTCTGGTCGTGGATACCGTCAAGGCTCAGACCGTCACGCAGCAACTGGAGCATGTCGCAGATTTCCTTGAAAATCTTGAGTGTGAAGAACTCGGTGTTGAGTCCCATGATGATGCGCTTCACCAACACAGAAGCGATGCGCTCCAAACGGAAGGTGATGCCCAGAGCGTCGAATTTCACTTCCTTGTAATAGCCATACATGGAAGGAATACCAAAGGCGATGTGGCGTTTGTAGAAGACATTCTCCCATCCTTCGCTCTTCTTTTCGTCGAAGATGATGTCGTTGAGTTTCTTCATCAAGGAGAAAATGTGCTTCAACGTCTCCACCGGCTCATCCTTCTCGAGCAGCATTTCCAGCTTGTCAATATCTTCTTTATCAACAAAATAGTATTTCTTCAGAATGTTGATAATATCGGTGGAATCGAAGATGTATTTCTCTTTCAGCAACTGATATAATTCAATAATCAGACTCACTCGCTTGATGTCGGTCTCGTTGTCATGCTCCACCACCTTCATCAGCTCTTCCACTTCGTCTTTCTTCTTCTCTATCAGCATCTCAACGGTGAGGTTGTTCTTCTCAAGCAGCTGTGTCAGCACGTCATGCACACCTTGCACCCAGATGCCGTCCGGATCCACCAATGAATAGACATTTTGCGGCAGAATCTTCTCCAAGTGCTTCTTATCCAAATCTTTCCAGAAGTATATCACATCCAAGGTGATCTGAATGTGCGAATTATTGCCTTCGGTATGGATTTGTTTTCTCAAGAAATGAATGAGTTTGTCGTTACGATGTGACAACTCATCAATCTTGGTGGACACATCACGCAACACACCTTCCGCACCGATTTCGTTGAAATAGACGGGGAATATTCTTGCCAACTGCTTGGTTTGCTTGTAGATAGGTGATATTCTGGCATTCAGCAGCTTGGTGATATCTTTCTGGAAGAAATCGGTGTCGAAGATGAAAATACCGCCCACACGCAGGTTGATGATCAAGGCGGCCAGTAATCGCTGCATGGTCTCTGGATCGTACTCTATCAGCTCCAGCCAAACACGTATGTTCTTGACGTGGCAGGGATTAACCTTCAGCTCCCAGTCGTTGGTCATGTAGGTAATACCTGGGGTGACGAAGCCGAAATCGATAATCTTTCTTTCTAAATAATGAATGAGAGTGGTATTCTTTGTATTGATGATTTCCTTTCCCAAGGTGAGAATGGAATCCAGAATCATATTGATGTGGCTCTCTTTGAAGTCGTTGAACTGGCTGAAAAGCTCGTTCATGGATTCGATGCACTGCTCCTCATCCAGCTCGGTACTGATGCGCTTGATGACCTTGTTGAGTTCAATCAGCAAATATTCGCGCTGATATTTAACACCTGGTAGATGAAGCAGATAGAAGATGTAGCAGAACTGCTCGCTGGCCTTTTCGAAGACGTCAATTTCTTTCTTGTAAGCCTCAATGACATCGGCGAAGGTGAAAGCGTATTTGGTCAGCTCATCAAAGTTCTCGGCGTTGTCAATCTTGTCGTAATAGTCGGCGTACATGGCTTTGCCCAGCTGCGCCATGGATTCGCTGTAGTCCTTCGACATTTTGCTGCGGTTTTTCTCGTACCAGGCCTCAATCTGAGTGGTGTCTTCCCAGAATTGGACATTGCTACGCAGCAATTTGCGCATGAAGTCCAAGGTCATGGCTGCGGTAGCCTCATTTTCGGCGGCTTTGCGCAGTTTTTTCTTGAAATGACCGACATTATAAAGATAGCTGAAGCTGTTTCCTTCGAAATTCTTGTCCAAGATGGTCAGATAATCGGTCAGAAAATGGGTGCCTTCAATGGTGTCGTAGGCATTGTTAAAGAAATCCAAGAAAGTGTAAATCAATTGTTTACACAAATCATCGTCCAATTGCTTCTGCAACAATTCATCGTAGATGTCAAAGATGATTTGCAGGGCTTTCTCCTTGTCTTCCTCGGGCAGTTCCTTATACAACCAGAAATCCGAAATTGTGACACTAACTAACTGGTTTACAATTTCTTTTCTATTTGAAAACGGATGATGATATTCGTTGAAAAAGTCGGTAATACGTTTGTGGATACCCCAGTAATTGTCGGACAGGGACATGAACCATTGGTGATGATCAGGAATGGTGTAGGGTATGTTTTGTGTGCGCGAGAGGTTGGCTTCGAGCGCTTGAGATTTAATCATTTCATTCATAGTGGTATATGTATTTGATGAGATCAATAATTCTTGATGAATAGCCGTATTCGTTGTCGTACCAAACGAGCAGTTGGATGAAGTTGCCACCGATGACTTTGACGGACATGGCGTCGAAGATGGCGGAATGTGGATTGTCTGTGACATCGCTGCTCACAATGGGCTCTTCGGTATATTCGAGATAAGGTTTCAGTTCGCCGTTGGCGTGACGCAGGAAGGCGTCTTTGATGTCGCGGGTGGTCACCTGGCGGTGCAGTTCGGCAGTCAGTTCCACGAAGGAGCAATCGACCACGGGCACACGGGTGGCAAAACCATCGAAGATGTTGGCCATTTCGGGAATCACCAGTTTGGTAGTCCTCACCGCACTGGAAGTGGTGGGGATAATGTTGGCCAGGGCTGAGCGGGCGCGACGGTAATCAGAGTGATAGCCGTCTTGCAGGTTCTGGTTGTTCGTGGTAGGGTGCACCGTGTTCATGAAGCCTCGCACCATGCCGAACTCGTCGTTGATGACTTTCAGGGCCACTGCGATGCAGTTGGTGGTGCAGGAGGCGTTGGAGATGATGCGGTCTTCTTCCTGTATGGTATTGTGGTTCACGCCCATTACAATGGTGCGGTCGATGCTGTCGTCGTCGGGGGGACAGCTCAAGATGACCCGTTTCACGCTGTCGTGAATATGCGGGGTGAGTAGGGGAGCGGTCTTGAAGCGACCGGAGGAGTCGATGACGGTCTCCACGCCAGTGGCATTCCAAGGAATGTCCGCGGGGTGCATCTGGTTGGTTACCAAAATTTTGCGACCGTTGACAATCAGATGGTCATTGTCGAAAGAAATATCCGCGTTGAAGCGGCCGTGGAGGCTGTCGTATTTCAGCAGGTGTGCCATCAGCCGCGTATCCATTTTGTCGTTGATGTGAGAGATTTCAATGCAAGGGTCTCCCTCGGCCAAACGAAACACCATTTTCCCGATACGTCCAAATCCGTTAATGCCGATTTTTGCTACCATGTATAAAGCTGTATTAGAAGTGTTTATATAGTTTTTGTTGATATTTGAAATTAACTTGCAAAGATACGAAAAATAATTAGCAAATGAGCAAATTAGTTAATGTGCTAATTATCCAATCCATTGGTCAGAAAATGCCTTAAATGAAGGTGTGTGATGCCGTCGGAATCCTGCTGACTTACCAATGGAGTCATTGAGATGACGTATTTTGGGTAGTTGTCCTTGATGGCACGGAGATTGCCAAACTCACGTTCACGTGTGGTTTCATCAGCAATAATGTACGATGCTTGTACATATACTCGCCGTCCTCCGGGCTTGGTGCATACAAAATCAATCTCGCCAGCTTGCAGTTGCCCAACAGCCACTTTGTAACCGAGACGTATCAGGTGGTTGTATATGATGTTCTCCACTACTTTCTCAATATCGCCTTCACGTGAACCGCCTGCCAGTGCATTGCGGATGCCATTATCTTCAAAGTAAAACTTGTCGTTGCTCTCGAACAACTTTTTTCCATGAATGTCATAGCGATTCACCCGATGAATCATGTAGGCATCGCACAAGTATTTGGTGTAGTTGATGACGACGGTAGATGTGATGTTGTCACCTTGTGACTTCATATATTTGGCTATGCTGTTGGCTGAAATAATCTTTCCCGTGTTGTCAGCAAGAAAGCGCACAAGGTTTTCGAGGAAAGGGACGTTGCGAATTTGATACCTCATTATCACATCTTTTAGTAGTACAGTATGATACACATCCATTTGATATTCACGCGCATCCTGCTCATCAAGTCCCATCTTAAGCAAACCGGGCAGTCCCCCATATTGAATATACTTGGTGAGCGTTTCATTTGAATCGGATAGCTCGTGAAACAACATGAACTCCTGATAACTTAATGCTTGGATGTATATTTCCTTGTAGCGTCCGCCGATGAGGGTGCTTAAATCACTACTTAGCATACTAGAGTTTGACCCCGTAACAATAATTTCCACGTCAGGTTCCTCATAATAGCTGCGCACGCTCTTTTCGAACTCTTCAATGTCCTGAATCTCGTCTATGAGAATGTAATTTATTTTGTTTTTTTTGAGCCTTTCATCGATATATGCATTCAAATCCTTATAGGTTTTGATGTCATCGAATTCATGTTTTTCCTTGTCAATGAAAATAACATTGGACTGCTTTTCTTTTTCCATTTTCTCCCTGAACATACGCAGGATATAGCTTTTGCCAATTCTTCTTTGGCCAGTCAGTATAATGATGGTGTTCTTGCCAAGATAATGCTCAATCTTGTCTATATAACTTTGTCTTAAAATTGCATTCATTTTATATTTTATCTTTTATAAAAGAAATTTTCTGCAAAAATAATACTTTTATCTTTTATAAAAGATGAAAATTGATTTTTTTTGAAAAATTTCAATTTCGTTTTGAACGAACGGCCTGAAAGGCCGCCAATCGGTTAGCCCAGGGCAACGCCCTGGGGAATGGAGGATTCCCATGGTTAATATAATCGTCGCACCGGGGTTTACGTGCACTATGCTCTCCACGATACAACGGCCTGAAAGGCCAACAAAAAATTAGCTCAGGGCATCGCCCTGGGCTAATTGGATTAACGCCCTAGGTATAAGGGCGATATGGGTGGCGTGATATTACCGATGGTGGAGTTCTTCCTCCAGTTGTTTACGCTTCTTGCCGCTGAACCAGAGTCCATATACTTCGCTCACATTGCTTGCGGTGGTGAATGCATTGACATTCTCTTGCTTCATCCATGCCATCAAATCACTGAATTCCTCGTTACGAAGTAGTGCCTCGAGCTCAATGCTCTTTTCCCCACTATAACCTCCAATAACCTCGTAAAGGGTACATCCGCGATGGAGATGGTTGATGATGTATTCACGAATCCGTTCATGCTCTTTCGACACGATGCAGACGCGTTTGCGCTTGCCCAAAGCGGCAGTGAAATAGTCCACTACAAGTCCGTTGATCCAAGTGCCGATCAATCCAATGATAACCATACGGAAAGGATTGATAAAGAATGCGGTACAGCAGATGATGGCCCCCGCGATACTCACCGAGGTGCCGATGTCGAAATGCAAGTATTTGTTCACAATCTTCGCAAGGATGTCCAATCCACCAGTGGATGCGTTGATGCTGAACATCAATGCCTGTGAGGCGGAAAGCAGCAGCACAAAACAGCAAAGGTCAAACCAAGGGTCACCCATCACAGAAGGGGTACCCGTCACAGGGTTGGAACTGGCAAGGTTCTGCCACGGGTAAATCCAGTTCCAGAAGTCTGTCAAAGGACCGAGTATCAGCGCGGTATAAACCGTTTTGGCGCCGAATTCATTGCCAATCAGCAAAAATGCTAAAATCAGCAGGAAAATGTTGATTCCCATAATCCATGTACCCAAGCCTCCGCCAAAGATGTTGGACAACACAATGCTCAAACCAGAGATGGTACCGATAATCAGCTTGCTTGGAACAAGGAAGTAATAGACAGCGGCAGCGGTCACCATCATGCCCAATGTCATGATTATGAGTTCTTTCCAGAATTTAAATGTTCCTAAATAATGGAGAAAATCAATAAGTGAATCTTTGATGTTTATTGTTTTCATTTTGTATGTCATTAGTCGTTAAAATGAGTTTGCAAAAGTACGCAAAATCACTGAATTATGTACAGACACTTGATTTTTTTATTTATACCGACGGAGTGATGAACACCCGCCAGGAACCTGCGCCCTTTTTCTCGATATAGCCTTTGGTTTGGAGCGTTTGCAGAATTTTTTGAATGGCTGAGCGATTGATGCCGATTTCTCTTTGTAAATAAGCGTATGTAACTACAGGTTCGCTTTGCAGTTCATGAAGAATCTTGGTATAGTTCGGGGAACGGAACACGATGCGTTCCCCATCGTACCACCATACATTTTCATCCTTTTCTGTTACAAACAATACATCGTTTTCAAATTCGTGGGTAAATAAATCGGACATGTATTTGAGAAAAGGGCGAATATCTTTTAATGAAGCGTGTGCACCCTCATGTGGAGTGCTTCCAACTATCAAATCAGCCTGATGCAAAGCTTCCAGGTATTCATTTTTGAGTCGGCTGCGCACTACAATCATGGGATAGTCGTGCTTGGTCAGTATATAGTTGACTAATAGCCTGGCAATACGACCGTTACCGTCTTCAAAGGGGTGGATGCGAATATATCGGTAATGGAATAAGGTGGCCAGCTCTACTGGTGACAGTTTGCCTTCCGCTTCCGCATTATTGTACCAATCCACAAGGTCGGTCATTAATGCCGGTGTTTCTTCTGGTGAGGCATAGTCAAAACGATCGCCGTAACGGGTGATAACACTATTGGGACGAGTTTTGTATTGTCCGGCATGAATGGTGTAACTGGTTTGGAAGCCTCCTGGTAAGTTGCGATAAACAGTGTAATCTTCACGCAGCAAAGTGCGATGCAGCGTGTGGATAAAATTTTGTGTAAGAGGAGTTCCCTTTACGAGAGCCTCTTCTGTCATCATTTTTAATGAAACATTACTCGCTGTCATATCCTGGACATCCTTCACATCCGCTTCGCCAATCACTTTGCCAAACAACAACAAAATTTCGGTCTGACCATAAGTCAAAGTGTTGCCCTCCAAATGATTCGAATTGTAGTTGAAGTCAACTGTAAACCGGCGACTGAGTCTGTTTCTATCGTTTTCTGACAGGGGCTGGATTTTCCACCATTTTTCCAATGCAGCTTGTAATTTCTTGCTTTCCATAACTGATTATTATTTACCACCTTATTTGGTGGTATTATTACCACCAAATCGATGACAAAAATACAATTATTTTTTTTAATAGGGTGGGAATGGGAATTTTTTTCAAAAAAAAATCACCACCTGGGTTGCATTTCCGATTGCTAGGTTGTTATACCTTCAGAAGGACATGAAATTCATTCAATATTAACCATTAAAAATTCCAAGAAAATGAAAAAAGTATTATTCGGAGCTGTCATGCTCATCATCGCAATCAGTGCCTCTGCACAAAGTTACAAAGCAAGTTTCGGTGTCAACGTGGGTTCGTTCAACGGGCTTTCTTACAAGGGATTCCTTACCGACCATCTGGTTTTGCAAGTCGACCTTGGCGTCAATCTTGAGGGCACTTACGGACAAGTGGACTTATATACCGATGGAGGTGTTGTCAATAGCACCAGCGGTCTGCAGACTTTCTACACCTGCGAGTTCAATCCTAGCTTGTTGTACCAGTCTGAGATTAAAAGCACTGATGTCGCTAGTATCTCATGGTTTGCTGGCGGTGGCTTGAATGCGGGTTTTATGAATAAGCTTGAACTGAAGAAAAGTTACCCGACCTTCAAATGGGGATTGCATGGTATCGGTGGTGTTGAGTTCCAGCTTGCCAAAGCCCCTGTCACCTTCTCTCTGGATTTTCGTCCCGGCTATGGTATGGGTACTAATACCTTAAAATTTGAGGACAAACATGCCACTGCTGTCAATTCATTCTTTGATTGGAAAGCAGTTGTTGGCATAAGATACGTGTTTAGATAACCATAGTAGGGAGACCTCTTGCTAATACCGCAGATGCACACCGGCAAAAATCACATTTTGTGTGATTTTTGCCGGTGATGGATCGCATACGTAAGTAAATTTAATAGGTATGTGTATCATTCAAAAATTATGTGTAAATTTGCGGATTATTACAAGAAAAACTATCAATGCTATTATCAACTGAGAATAAGATACTAAGTGCGGAACAGTTTGAGCAACTCTTCTTTGAATATCAGCCTCGTCTTTTGCGTTTTGCTTTGCGATTTGTGGATGAGCCTATTGCTGAGGACATTGTACAGAATTGCTTTTTGCGCTTATGGAACAAACGCGAACAAACTGCTCTGACCAATGTGCAAGGCTTATTGTTTATGATGGTGAGAAACGAATGCCTGAATGAGTTGAAACACCGTTATGTAACGGGGACCGTTTCGCTTGATGACCTGATGGAACAGGTTGGGGCAGAGCAGCTTTATTGGCAGGACATGGCGCCCAATGCGGATGCCGTTTTGCTCGGCAAAGAATTGCAAAAACTGGTGGATGAGGCCATGACGTATATGAGCGATAAAACACGAGAGATTTTTGTGATGAGCCGTCAACAAGGACTAAAACCCAAAGAAATAGCTGATAAACTGGATATTACACGACAGGCGGTGGAAAAACATATCAATTCAGCATTGGCGACGCTGGAGAAACATCTGCCGAAGAATTTAATATGGGTGGTTGCTTATATGGCCATTCAAATGTTGTACCGATAAAGATTACATAATGAATATAGATTTTTACAAAATAGCACAAACTTATTTTCAAGGCACCATCAATGCGGAGGACGAGAAACTGCTTTCTCAATTTCTGCAGGAAAGCGAGCAAAATCGCCTTTTGTTCAAACAGTGGTCGGACGAGTGGCATAATGTGGCTAAAGAGCAGGCTTCTGACAAGACAAATGCTGCATGGATGCGCATGCTTGAAAGCCAGAAAAAGAATGAACAAGGCTCTCGAATTGAAAATGATCAAGCTGCCAGGTCTAAAAGAAGAAGTGTGTCACCGCAAAGAAAGTATTGGTATTATGCCGCTGCAGCTGTGGCTTTGCTGTTGATTGGCAGTGCCTTATGGCTATTCCGGCCAGATAAGGCAGAGGCTCCTTATATGGCACAAACAGAGCGTCATGAGCAGAAAACGATTACATTGCCCGATGGTACACAAGTAACCCTCAACGGTGGCTCTACCTTGACTTGCGCTAATGATTTCGGAAAGAAAGATAGACGTATCGATTTTGAGGGCGAGGGTGTTTTTGATGTGCAGAAAGATGCCGCAAAACCTTTCATCATTCAGGTGGGTGATTATACGGTTACCGTATTGGGTACACATTTCAATCTTTCTGCTTATCAGCAAGATAAGGCCTATACACTGGCACTGATTGAGGGGGCGGTAAAGGTCAAATATTTGCAAGATTCTGTTATTTTGGAGCCTAATGAAATGTTGCGTTTTGACCGGGAAACCGCGACTTTTGAGAAAGAATCGTTTCAAGCTGCTTCGGCCGATGCATGGACTCATGGACGTTTGGAATTTGACAATATCTTATTATTGGATTTAGCTCCAAAACTGGAACGTCTGTATAATGTGAAAATACAGTTTGCGGATTCACAAGTTGCTATGGAACAAGTATATATATCCATATCTTCGAATGAATCTTTTGCCGATGTTTGCGATGCCTTAGAGGCTTTGCTGCCTATTGATATTGTTGGTGATAATAATGTTTATATAATTTCCGCCCAATAAGATGCGCCGAATTTTACTCCTTTTCTTTCTCTTTATTACCCTGTACGCTTCGGCTGGCGGTCCATTTAAAAAAAACTATAAGGATGTGCCTGTAGGCAAAGTGTTGCAAGAGATAGAGTCACACTTCTCCTTGCAGCTCATGTATCGTCCACAGGATTTGGCAGATATTCCTCCCGTCACCTGTAGTATCAACACTTCCGATTACCAGACAGCCCTCAAGCAAGTGTTGGGCAAACGCTTGCAATTTACTGTCCGTAAGAACATTATCGTCATTACTGTCGTGAAGCCGCAACCTTCGTCGGCTCAGCCAAAGACCCAAACTCAAACTCCAGCCCAGCCGGTGAAGCCACAACTAACTTCTGTTCAGAATAAACCTCAAAATGTGACTCAGCATACAGGACAACAACTAACTCAGTCACAAGGACAAAACAAGCTTGGGACTCAAGTTCAGCCTCAGAGTTATCAAACGTCTTCCGTTCAAAATAAACCTCAGAATCAAACTCTGTCTAAGGAACAGCAACCGATTTCTTCACAAGTACAAGGTCGGCCTGAAACACCTGCCACGACTCAGAACCCCACAGTGACGCAGGAACAACAAGAAACAAGTCAGGATACTCAGCACCAGGTACCTGTCGAGACACAGACCCAAGACAAACCTCAGGAGCTTGCTTTAACACTAACATTCTCAGACACATCTGCTTTACAACATCCCAACATAGCAAATGATGGAATAGATGAGATGCAAGTCGTCTCTACAGACATAGATACCGCTATTGACCAAAATAAGATTATTCAGAATGCTGATAACCAGCAAATTGTAAATGATACTATAAGCGATACTAATTCAAAAGAACCAGTGTTGAATGTAGTTCAAAATATTGACAAAAAAAGTCCTAAAAACACTTTCCAGTATAGACGTCGCCACACTTTCATGCCGTCATTTTCTATAGGTTATGGTAGCGAATTGATGACACAATTTGACTTCCGCTATGTGTACTATTTCCATCGCAATTGGGGTGTGGGCACGGGCTTGAACTTTGCTTTTGCAGCACAGAAGGTTGCATCAACCGACAGCTTGTCGTGGAGACAAGAGGGACGAATAGGTTTTCCCTTCGCAGTGGTTGCACGCTATACGTTTAGTAAGACATGGGGCATCCATGCCAATGTGGGGGCCACGGCTTCGTTTATGGTCTATTCAGGCAAATCGGGTAGGGGGATAAGCGGTAAAACAGTTGATGTTTTCCCCTTTCTCGAATTGGATGCTATCCATCCGATTTCTGCCCATACGGAACTGCTATTCGGCTTATACACACATGTTTCCGCCATCTCCGTCAGCCCGTGGTCGGTGGGATTGCATCTGGGTTTTATTATCGGTAAATAACTTTTTCAGAAAAAAATACATTTACAGGTTGCATTTTTGATTGCTGACTTGTTATACAATCAGAAGGGCTTGAAAACTTTAAGCCAAAAAGCCTAAAACTGAATGTATAACCCTTAAAAATAAGCAATCATGAAAGTTCTGTTTGTAATCGACACCTACGAGACCAATAACAATGGTACCAGTATTTCCGCACAGCGCTATGCCGAGGAGCTGCGCAGACGCGGCCACGAAGTGAAAATCCTTTGCGCCGACGAGCAACCAGCGGAAGATAAGTTTCTGTTGCCAGAAAAACATCATCGTCCCTTTGACGGTCTGGTGCACAAACACGGCTTCCGTTTTGCCAAGGTAGATGAGAAAATCATACGTCGGGCAGTGGAATGGTCGGATATTGTACACTGTTTTATGCCTTTTTACATCACAATTGCTGCCAAACGTATTGCCGACGAATTGGGAAAGCCTGCCACTGCGGCATTTCACATTCAGCCAGAAAATATCACCTCCTCTATCAGCATGGGTAAGTCACAATGGCTCAACGAGATGTTCTATCGTAATTTCCGCAAGGTTGTCTATCAGCATTTTACACATATTCATGTGCCATCCCAATTTATGGCCCGAGAAATACAACAACGTGGCTACAATGCGAAAATCCATGTCATCTCTAACGGCATACAGCCCGAATTTCATTATGTAAAGGCTGAGAAATCAGCAGAATATGAAGGTGAGATATTGATTACGATGGTGGGGCGTCTTTCACAGGAAAAACGTCAGGATGTGATTATCAATGCCATGAAATATTCGAAATATGCCGATCAGATACAGCTGGTGTTTGCAGGCCGTGGACCAGAATATGAGCGTTATGTCGAGTTGGGAAAACAGCTCCGCAATCAGCCACAATTTGTCTATCTGAAGAAAGCCGAACTAATTAACCTTTTGGCACAGACCGACTTATATGTACACGCAAGCGATATGGAAAGCGAAGCCATTAGTTGCATTGAGGCCTTTGCCACCAGTCTGGTTCCCATCATTGCAAATTCGGAGGTTAGTGCCACACCACAGTTCGCTTTGGATGGACGCTCACTATTCTTACCTGGTAATCCCAAAGATCTTGCCCGTGCGATCGACTATTGGATTGAACATCCTGAAGAAAAGGCTCAAATGGAAGAAGAGTATGCTGAATTCGCCAAAAACTACAGTTTGGAAAAGTCGGTGGCTGAATTTGAAAAAATGTTGCAAGAGGCTGTGGATGAATATGAAACGATGATTGCTTAATCTAAAACTTGAAGAACGATGAAAAGGATAGCATTATATTTGTTGATGAGCATTCCAGTGGTGCTCTTAGCGCAGGAAAAAATAGAGTATTTGCCCTACGGAAACATGAATTCATGGGCTGTGAGATACATCAAAGAATCGGGACTGATTGGTGGAAAGACACGTGCGCTGTATGTGGTCGCCAAGACGGATACACTGCGTGAGAATAAACCCTATTCTTACTACAGAAACGGTTCTCCTTGGGGCACCAGCAATGCATACGCTAAAGTGTGTGGGGTGGAAAAAGCGGCGGTATCGGTGAAACCTGAACGGCGGGGTGGCGGCTATTGTTGCCGTTTGGAGACGAGTTTGCAGACTGTAACGGCTATGGGCATCGATGTGAAAGCACTTGCCACTGGCACTCTGTTCACAGGCAGTTTGGTCGATCCCGTGACCATGGAAGGCAGCAAGCAACCCTCGAAAGTCATTGACATGGGCATGCCCTTCCGCAAACGCCCTGTGGCACTGATGCTTGATTACAAAGCACTTATACAAGAAAATGCGACTTTGGTGCGGGCCAATGCTTCCATGAAGGTGAAGTCTGTGCAGGGGAAAGATGCCGGTGAGATTATTCTTTTCCTACAGCATCGTTGGGAAGACAAAGACGGAAACATCTATGCCTATCGTGTGGGCACCGCCTCGGAGCATATCAACAGAAGCATTGCCAATTGGCAGAATAATCACCGCCTGCCTGTGCGTTATGGGGATATCAGCGGCGACAGGGACTACAAGTCATGGGAGGCACTAACTACCAGCCGTTTCATGGCCCGCAATTCACAGGGCAAAATGGTGCCAGTGCAAGAAGTTGGCTATAAAGAAGATGCAGAGCCTACTCATCTGATCCTACAAATTTCGTCAGGTTGTCAGGAACCGTTTGTGGGTTGTCCTGGCAACGTGGTGTGGTGTGACAATATCAGGTTGGTGTATTAACAGAATGTAGGGGCGAAAAATCTTTCGCCCCTACATTGCGACATGTTAGAATAATGAGTTTATTGATAAATTGTTTATTACGGCACTTGATGTACAATCGCTAAAATGTTGTTGGAGAAGAGCTTGATGGCCATGGCTAAAAGGATGACGCCGAAGAACTTTCGCAGTACGTAGATGACATCAGCACCGAGCCATCGGCTGATTTTGTCGAGATAGCGCAACACGATGTAGTCGATGATGATGTTGATGGCCAAGCCGATCATAATATTCACTGTGGCGTACTCCGCATGGAGCGAGATGAAAGCGGTGATGGCACCGGGCCCGGCAATAAGAGGGAAGGCGATGGGAACGATGCTGGCACCCGAAGAGGTGGGCTCGTTCTTGATGATGTCGCGCCCTAAAATCATCTCGAAGGCAAGGATGAAAAGCACTATTGAACCTGCGACGGCGAACGACGGCATGTCGATGCCGAAAAGTTTGAGCAAGGCGTCTCCCAGGAAATAGAAGCCAACAAAAAGTATTAGAGCGGCTCCAGTGGCCTCGAAAGGTTTGATTTTCGTCCCCTTGTCGCGCATGGAGACAAAGATGGGGATAGAACCCGTGATGTCAATAATAGCAAACATCACAAGGAAAGCGCTGAATATTTCTACAAAGTTGATAGTACCTAACATTTTTTTTCTTGATTATTTTTGCTGTAACTCCCTGCGATTCTTGCCGATATACATAAAATACAGAATCAAATCCGTGGCCACTAACGAGCCGTTGAACACATAGAGCCATATTACAATATCGTGGCTGTACAATGCCTTGTGGATGATGCCAAAGATGTAGCCCAACACAATCAAGGACATGAAAAGCGGGCTTTTACCAATCACCACCTTGGTTCTCAATGATTTAGCAATAGAAATCGGCCAGCTGACCGTAAAACAGAGCAGGAAAAGGACTTCCCAAATGCTGAAATGTGGCATAGGCTTTTATGATTTATAATCGGCAAATTTACGCAATTTTCCTGAATTACACGCAAATATCTGAATTTTATTCCACGGCAAACGCATACTATTTTTTTCATCCTCTTTCTTTTATCGCCATGTTTGTATATTGCCATTGTATGCAGGCCGCAGGTCTGCAGGGCTCGGTGGCGCCAGCGCCCTGGGAATGATGAATGGGTTGTATGGTTGCGGTGTAGATGCCATTATGTGCAGGCCATAGGCCTGCAGGGCTCGGTAGCACCGGTGCCCTGGGGGATGAATGGTATGTGTATATCGGTCGCAGCGCGAATGTAATGTGCACCGAAGAATTGCATAAACCCGCTGCGAAATGGGGTAGCATGCAATATCCCACCATCATTTCAAATCAAAAAGTCAAGGAATACCCCTAGAACCACCTTCGCGGCAGAATAAGCCTTGAAAAAAAGACATGCAATCTTTGATGCAACAAAAAGACTATGGAACCGTGACGGGAATCGTGACAGGACAGCTGAACTGCATATTATCTATTATCACAATATCGTAATTTCCTGACGGTACATCCGAAACGATGGAGGTGCTAGTATAGACATTATATACCTGCTGATTTGACGCATTAATAATTTTGATATATCCGGCGGCATCTGGTAAAACAATCGAATGGTCATTTACCGTAACCTCACTTCCTTGAAATCCGTATAGCTCCAACGACAAACGTTCCGTACACACATTGGGGTCATTGTTGATGCTCAAAATCTCAAACCTGGTCATATTGTCGTTGGGAAGCAATGTAATCGTATTCCCCACAATGGTGTCATAAATCCAGTTTGTGCTTCCATCCACCATTATACGGCTCCTATAGGCAATGGTGTCGGTTGGAAACGCATCATAAATAATCCATTGATAAGAAGAACCACGGCATACGTTGTCGTGTTTGATATAATATGACTGGCTAATGCCGTCAAGAAAAAGGCAAAAAAACACTACCAAGAATACCAGCCACTTTTTCATCATAACTATCAGTTTTCGTTATAAACCTCGCTTCTTCACCAATTCCGTAAAGAACACCAAACATAAAGTGCAAAAATACAATTATTTTTTTTATCTTTGCCATCTAAAAATTTATGAATGAAAAAACTATACATATTCGTTCTTTTATTTTGCACTGTTTTGGTTACTTACGCTAAGCATGACGTCGCCTACATTTGCGAGGGTGATACTTACTCATGGAATTTGAGTTTGTATTGTACGCCTGACGATACTCTAATCTATGCCAGTGGACCTACAGATTGGGATGAGTTTTGGCAAAATGCTCAGTACGATACAGTCATTGGTAATACTATATTTTTGTCTCCTACGTCGGATAGAGTGTATAAGCTCATATCTATCAATAATGTCGATGCTATGGTAGATATCTGTCCTATCTATCTGACTATCTACGTACGATATGCACCAACTATCTCCATTGATTCAATCCATCATGTGACGTGTCCAGATGGATGGGATTATCCATATGCAGATGGATCTTTTTATCTCAGTCTAGATGATTCTGTACAAAACTATGCATGGATAGATGTGATAAATGATAGTATTCCTTATGGAGCACAGATATATGATGCTAGTAATCTAACTGGTTTAAGGTCAGGAATTTACCATATCTTTTCACATGGTACTAATGGATGTGTTTACCATGATTCAGTGCTTATTGCACAGCCTGATCCATGGGTGTGGATTGAAGATTCCCTTTACATAGATACAGTTTGTTTTGGACAAACAGGATGTGTAACGGTGCCTTATTATGGAGGAACTCCTCCATATAAATTTACTTGGTTCTATTTTGAGTATACAGAAAATGGATTAGATACCATTTTTTTGGAAGACACTACTCGTACTTCATGTGGATTGGAAGCAGGAGGAAGACTTTATTTTATTCATATGTATGACTCTAGAGGATGTAAAGTATTTGGAGAGGAAATTGATGTCTTATTTGTTAATCTTTTCGAATATGTAGAAGATTCAATCCATCTAATCACCACAAATCCAATTGCTTGTTATGGTTCGCCATTTCTAGCACAAGCTCAGAGTATAGGCTATGGAGACTATGTATGGCATGTAGGAGACTCGATAGATACAATAAATTATTGGACATGGGTAGCAGCAGATTCTGTGCTTATAGCAGATTTCTATACGCCACCTATAACTGAACCAACTTTTGTATCAGTAGACTTCTATGACCAACATGGTTGTGTGACTCATGATTCCGTATGGGTAGAGGTCAGTCACCCTGTGGTTGACCTGAGA
>Ga0265298_10002731_pt1 | contig 24102 bp, 4 predicted proteins | sample AusTroGonzalo_MG_3_FD_193486 | JGI IMG/M metagenome (GOLD analysis project Ga0265298, IMG submission 193486) | Bovine rumen microbial communities from tropical cattle in Woodstock, Queensland, Australia - Gonzalo_01 | ecosystem: Host-associated > Mammals > Digestive system > Stomach > Rumen ...
CCAACAACTACCCCCGTGACTTCCGCAAGGCGAAGATGAAATTCGACCTCATCCTCTGCGACGTCCCCTGCTCCGGCGAAGGCATGTTCCGCAAGGATCCCGCCACCATCAGCGAGTGGAGTCTCCAAAACGTAGAGAAGTGTTGGCGCCTGCAACGGGAGATCGTCGCCGATGCCTGGGAATGCCTGAATTCCGGTGGTATATTAATATATAGTACCTGTACCTATAATATAAAAGAGAACGAGGAAAACGTGCGTTGGATCCTGGAGACCTACGATGCCGAGGCCCTTACCATCCCCACAGAGCCCTCCTGGAACATCACGGGTTCCCTCCTCCCCGGCTTCGATGCCCCCGTCTATCGTTTCATCCCCGGCATCACCCGCAGCGAAGGGCTATTCCTTTGCGTCCTCCGCAAAACTGGAGGGTGGAAGGTGGAAGGTGGAGAGAGAAAAGTTCTGCCGCAAATGTCGGGATTAAATGTAATTTCTTCTCCCCCTAAGTTAGGGGGAGCTAGAGGGGGTCTGAACAATGGATCAATTTTGCGCACGTTCAGACCACCCCTAACCCCTCCTGACTCAGGAGGGGAATCGCCGCGCGTCGACCTTTCCTATCAAGACGCTCTTAAATATCTCCGGGGCGAAGCCCTCGTCCTCCCTCCCGACACGCCTCGTGGCATCGTGACCGTCACTTATAAGGGCATCCCCCTCGGTCCCGCCAAGAACGTCGGTCCCCGCGCCAACAACCTCTACCCCAAGCCCTGGCGCATTAAGACCACCCACTTGCCCTCCGAGCCAGTAGAAATATTGTAAAAGGTAAAAAAGTAAAAAGGTAAAAAATAAATAGCAAATCGTAAATCAGTAAATAGTAAATAGTAAATAGTAAATTAGTAAATAGTAAATTAGTAAATCGTAAATGAAACAATATCTCGACATCCTCAACCGCATCCTCACCGAAGGCACAGAGAAAGGTGACCGTACAGGCACTGGCACCATCAGCATCTTCGGCACCCAGTCGCGTTACAACCTCGACGACGGCTTCCCCCTGCTCACCACGAAGAAACTCCACCTGAAGTCAATCATCTACGAACTGCTCTGGTTCCTCAAGGGCGACACCAACGTGAAATATCTCCAAGAGCACGGTGTCCGCATCTGGAACGAGTGGGCCGACGAGAACGGCGAGCTCGGACCCGTCTATGGTCACCAGTGGCGTTCATGGCCCGACTATAACGGCGGCACCATCGACCAGATTCAGTATGTGCTCGACCAGTTGAAGAACAACCCCAACTCCCGTCGTATGATCGTCTCCGCCTGGAACGTGGCCGAAGTGAACGAGATGGCGCTGCCTCCCTGTCACACCATCTTCCAGTTCTACGTGGCCGGCGACCGCCTGTCACTCCAGCTCTACCAGCGCTCGGCAGACACCTTCCTCGGTGTGCCGTTCAACATCGCCTCCTACGCCCTGCTCCTGATGATGATGGCGCAGGTGACAGGCTTCAAGCCCGGTGACTTCATCCACACCACAGGTGACACCCATCTCTACCTGAACCACATCGAGCAGGCCAAACTCCAGCTTACCCGTGAGCCCCGTCCTCTGCCCCAGATGAAGATCAACCCCGACGTCAAGTCGCTCTTCGATTTCCAGTACGAGGACTTCGAACTCGTCGGCTACGATCCCCATCCCCACATCAAAGCCGAAGTGAGCGTGTAAAGGTAAAAAAGTAAAAAAGTAAAATGATAAGCATCATTGCAGCAGTAGCCAAGAATAGGGCCATTGGATTCAAGAACAAACTGATCTACTGGCTTCCGAACGACCTGAAGCGCTTCAAGGTGCTCACCACAGGCCATACCATCATCATGGGCCGTAACACCTTCCTCTCCCTCCCCAAGGGAGCCCTGCCCAACCGTCGGAACATCGTCTTAAGCCGTAGCGCTTATTCCTCCCCTAAGTTAGGGGAGGCCAGGAGGGGTCTGAACGACCTCTACCCCAACTGCGACGTCTTCCCCTCCCTCGAAGAGGCCCTCGCCCACTGCGCCCCGGATGAAGACATCTACATCATCGGCGGCGCCAGCGTCTATCGTCAGGCCCTCCCCCTCGCCGACCGTCTCTGTCTCACCGAGATCGACGACACCCCCGCCGAGGCCGACACCTTCTTCCCGCCCTACGAAGACGACTGGCAAGAAGAAAGCCGTGAAGACCATCCCGTCGATGACCGTCACGACTTCCCTTACTCCTTCGTCGATTACATCCGGAAATAAAGAAATCATCCCCGCCACTTGGCAAGAGTAAACGAATCATCCCCGCCGGTGGCGGGGATGATTCGTTTATTAAGGCGTAGCCATCTCTCCGATCTGTACGTCGGTATCCCTCTTCACTATACCAGCATCGCCACCGCCATAGACATTGCCCTGAATATGGGCACCGTCCTTAATCAAGACCTGCGTCCAGACGGAGGTAGCATATTGACTTTCATCCAGCGTTGAGGTTCCACGACAAGCGCCGTAAACCTCACCGCCATAGTGCTGCTTATACTCAGTCGGTGTACCAATGATTACAGAACCTGCACCACCGATAGTAACGGTACACTGCGACTGTTTACCCTTCGTATCAGCATCGTTGTCATTCCTCTTGTAGGGATCATAACTCTGACCTATCCTTGGAGCTCCCACACTACCCATTGATCCGCCACCATAGACATTACGGTGGATAGTACCGCCTAAGACATGGACCTCTGTAAAACGGGTCACGGAACCGGCAGAGGTGCTGTGGCCTGAAACCGGTACTTTATCGCCTTCGTATCCATCCTTATATTTTAAAGTAGAGGTATATAGGCTGATACCAGAGCCACCGCCATAGATATTACCACGATGCAGCCACTGGTCATTATCAAGGTCAGAGGTTTCGAGGGTACCTTGGTTTGTAGCATCATAGGCCAGACCTATGACACCACTATTGACGGTGACCTTCGTATCGCGGCGCACGTGACCATCCTGACCACCACCATAGACTGAAGCGGCGATAGTAGGACCAACCAGTTCCCAATTAGCTTTATTACCACTGGCAAGGGCATCATACGCCACAGCAGTGATGCAATCTCCTACCTGATAGGTGTCATAGGCAGTCTTACACCTATAGCCGCCAATCGTCACATCCGTCTCATTGACATAGCCGGAGAAGAAGGCTGGGCAATAGTGGTAACGAGGCGTAAGGGTATTCGGGACATTCGGTGCGGCCTCACCTGCACTACCGCCAAAGACATTACCGTAAGGCAGATTGTTCTTCGTCTCGGTTGTGACGATACCTACCTTACCACCGATTACATTGACAGTGGTCTTTCCGCTACCGAGGAAGGCCTTACTGCCATTGCTAATGCCATCCCACAGTTTTCCGGTAAGCATTTCACCGTAACCAGCCGGGTAATAATCATCCGTACCACTGGCGTAGTTACCCTTACCTACAGAGGCCATGTTACCGCCGCCATAGACATTACGTCCGACGATGCCATCGTTCATGGTGACATAGGTATTACCCATCACCTTACCAGCAATCAAACTGTAGATATCTGACTCGTAGGTATCTCCTGCTTCACCGCCTATTTGGTTAAGTGTCACTTTATAGGTACCTTTACCCTTGCCTGCGCCATAGATTGAATGGACTATCAAGCCCTTATTCAGCGTCACGCGGGCATCGCCATAGACATAGCCATCCTCACCGCTGCCATGCACAGAACCGGTGACACAAGGAATAGTGAAATCAGTCTTAACATCCGAAATGTCTGATTCCTCAGCAGGTTCCTTATAATCGATATTCACCTCGGTCTCTCCGACGTATGCATAATGCGCCGAAGCATAACGGTCGCCAGCCTCACCACGGGTACTACCGAAGACGTCGCCGCCATCGAGGTCTCTGGTACCGATGTGACCACCCGTAATGTTGACGGTAGCCTTACCAGTACCTTCCTTAAACACGAACTCATACGGCCAGCTCAAGGCAAATCCATTTTCCTCACTATCGTGCTTTACTTCACTAATAATCGTACCCACAGGTCCCATCGAGCCACCGCCATAGACGCTGTGTCCGATATGTCCGCCAGCAATGTTGACGAAGGTGTTGCCTGCCACCATACCCGACTTCGGGTTGTGATATTCCTTACCGTCATCACCCGTATAGGTATCTGTACCGCAACCGGCACCATACACGTTACCACGGGTAATCAGAGCCTTCTTATCGATGGCTGCATAAGAAGCATAATCATCATCGGCCTCTGTCTTACCAGCAGGAATGAAGGTATACCACGGATCATTAATGTCTACGACACCAATGGTACCTCGGTTGACAGTCACTGTGGCATTACCGGCATTATGACCGTTCTCACCACCGCCATAGACAGAACCCATGATGTGTGGTCCCGTACTCTCACCTGTGGCTTCACCAATCGTGACGATAGCATCATTCACCCATGCCAGTTGATCATATCGATCAACGGCTGGATTACCATTAGGCTTCTCAATATCACCTCGAGACGAACCGTTTACCATACCGTTGTCGCGACCATTGATACCAATGGTACCACCATTGATGGTGACTCTTGCCGTACCCGTCCCTTCTGTCCAGCCGTAAGGAATTCCAACAGGAATATAAGACTGCTCACCCGTTGAGGTACCGAACGTACCCACCGAAGCAAGCGCACCGCCACCATAGACATTATGGTAGATGTATCCGTTTTCAACGGTGACGTTGGTGTTGCCCTTGACTTGACCGGCATTGGTATGACCTAAGGCACCCTTACCGCCGCCAAAGACGTTACCCATCGTGGAACTTCCGAACATCACGTAGCCAGGATTTGCATCGTTTGCGGGTCTTACCTCGTTGCGACCGATTATGCCATTGTTGATGGTGACGTTGGTGTTGCCCGTTACTTCAGCAATCTCACCGCCACCGAAGACACTGGCACGTACCAGGGTGGCTGCATCGTTGATGGTAACCTTAGTGCTGTCCTTCACCTCACCGGCGTGCTCTGTCGTACTCTGGTAGTGCTTCATCGTACCCATACCGCCGCCATAGACACTGCCGTAGGTGTATTTCACAACACCGGCTTCTTCAACGGTGGTCTTTACAGGAGCAGATTCCGTAACTTCGGTGCCGATGGTTGCACCATCTTTAATCACGACCTCCGTACCGGTAACCATATACTTGTCATCGGCATCCATGATGGGATTGCCCGAATCGTCGAGTTGGTTGTGGTAACCCAGAACTGCACCTACCTCGCCACCGCCATAGACGTTACCCATAACCCAAGTATTGGCACCGCTGATGGTCAGCTTGGTGCTCTTGACATTACCTAACTTTCTCCAGTCGACGACAGTAATTTCATTCACACCATCCAATTGCTCGCGTCGTCCCATACCTCCGGCATAGACATTGCCGCCCTTGGTGTGCGTCAATCTTCCGTTAGAGGGATCATACTCCGTATTGGGCACATGGTTATGATTCTTCCAAGTTATCCAGTCAGCAGCTGACCACTTGGTAAAGTCGGTTTCAGTGATGGTGCCTGGTGTGTTACCGCCTTCACCAGTCTTAGGAATGATATACTCATAGTCATTACCGATGGTACCACCACTGATGGTGATGTTGACGTGACCACGACCCTTGGTGAAGAATCCGCCATCGTCAGAACCATTGTCGAACTTGTGATCATCACGAATCTCTCCGTAGCCGGGTGTCGTCTGACCGTCAGTTGTCGCATCATACAGTCCGTAGCCCACAGAGCCCAGACGGCCACCGCCATAGACAGAACCAAGAATCTCACCACCATTGATGTTCATCGTCACCGAACCAGCCACGTTACCGGCCGTATAGGCATCACCTGAGAATCCACGACCGCCACCGAATACGTTACCATCCACGTAGCTGGTTCCCCATGTGCCGATCTTGGCTGTGCCACCGATGGTGATATCTACATTTCGCATCACGTGCCCATCCTCACCGCCACCTAAGACAGAGCCATAGATGGTGCCGCCCTCGACGTTGACAGTGACATCCTGCACATTGGTCTGCTTGTTGAATAAGACACGTGGATCACCAGCACCGCCACCGAACAGATAGCAGGTGACGGGATGATTCATAATCTGACCCAAGGTACGTGGCACACCGATGGTGCCACCCGTCATAGTGACAGTACTGTTACCTTCGACATTCGTCATCTCGTTACCGCCATAGACATTCGTCAGAATATGACCGCCCTTGATCTCCACCAAGGTATTCCCTCCTACATTACCAGCATTCCAGTGCCATTTACCTGCGGCATATGGGAAGTAACCAGAGCCACCGCCGAAGACGTTACCGTAGAAGGTGTGTCCGTTAGTTGCAGTCGGACGACCACCTGCAGCATTGGGTTTAGCTGAACCTTCAGGATAATTACCATTGGCATCAGCGAACTTGTCGTGAGGAGCGTAAGGTGACTGATACTTCCAGCTGGCACATTCGGGCAGAGATGAAGTATAATTGGTAGTAGAAACCAAATCTTTCAACGCTTGCCTATCATTGTCGCCCATAATCAATTTCCCTTGTGACCATTCATCTGATGTATAGCGACGGTTGACGGAAAGCGGACTTGTCAAGTATGTACCATCATCTGCCATCTGCACATAGCCATTACCAATCTGACAGTCGCCTTCTATGGTCACATGCGTATCGTGCTGTACAAATCCTTGCTCAGCACCGCCAAAGACATCACCCTTGACGAAGGCATTGCCGCCAATCTTCACATCGGTCTGAGTAGCCAAGCCCAACGTCTCAAGATACGAAAGATATGTTTCATCGTTAGTGTATTCTTCCTGAGAATTATCAGGCTTCACACGCCAGGGTTTACCTGATGCATTTACTTTTTCGTAAGGCGTGGCACCCATACCGGCCCCAAAGACGTGCCCCTTGTTATCGGGACCGCCAACCTTAGTCATTGTCATGTCGTCTGGTCCTATTTCAGCATCATCCCGGATGATGACGATACAGTTACCACTCTTCGTGTTGGCCAATGAATGTGGCAGACCATCAGATCCGACATTATATCTGCCTACCGAAGCGATCTCACCACCGCCATAGACACTGCCGCCAACTTTGGCTTTACCTTGGATAGTGACCGTACTGTTACCACGCACCAGAGCAGAGTAACCATGTGTAGCGACACCCTTGCCGGCACCGAAGACGTTGCCCAAGATAGTGACCTCATTCGTGGTATTTCCCGGTATTCCTATCGTCACCACCGTATTCTTCTCCACACGGCCAAGCTCACCACCACCATAGACGTTACCAGTTCCAGCCTTAAGCGTCCCGTCTTCAAGGAGGGTTCCCACCGTGCCGTTAGCAATGGTGACACTCGTTCCACCGTTGGCATCTTTTAAGCCATCACCGTCAGCACCCACCATAGCTAATGCGCACTTGAAGGCACCTTCACCACTCTCTTTAGTTTTACCCATGCCACCGCCGAACACATTACCGGTAATCGTAGCAGCATTGCGACCACCAGCGTTCTCTGGGGCCTCCGTCAACTCATTATCATCAGCGTCGTACCATCCCCACTCTGCAGGCTCCTTTACGTCGTTTGTGTTTAGAGCACCAACCAATGTCGCATTATAGGCATTGGCCTGGTCTTGAGTAAGTGAACCGCCTGACGATGTTGCGCCAGTCAATGTCGCATTATATGCAGTAGCATCTGCTTCGGTGATTTTATTACCTTCATGATAAGAAGCATCACCGGTTTTGCTCAATGCCTCATTAACAGCTGTGGCTTGTGTTGCAGTCAATGAAGTTCCACCTGCAATTGAACCAGACAAATACAAGTTATAGGTAGCTGCTTGATCCGCAGTCAATGCAGTTTCACTGGGCATAGCGCCTGTTAATCCTGCATTATATTCATCACATTCTTCCTGCGAGTAATGAACGGCTGCCGTCTCTAATTTGTACTTATACACTTCACCACTGGTATTTGTGGTTTCCCATACTGGATTGCCATTTTTATCCCATGACGAAATCCACCGGCCAGTACCAATCTCCACATACGTATCACCTATCACGTTAGCCAGGTTACCGCCGCCATAGATATCGCCAATGGTGCCGATGGGCAATATGATATTACCAGCAGCGTCCTTAGTTGTACTGCTATAGGTGTCTGGATACTCATCTATTTTATCCTTTAGTATCATACCTTTCTCCATATTCACGTTGATACGCGGACTGCCAATCATCGTAGCTCCTGCACCATATCCTCCACCAAAGATTTTTTTAATCTCTGTCGCGGAGACAATGTTAATGCGAGGATTCCAGCGCGGAGTCGGTAAAGCACCGCTTTCGCCAGGCTTGTAAGGAATACGCTGTTTGATAATTGGCTTGCTTGGATCATTGTCTTCATGAAGGTCATTGCCATCTGCATCCTTTGCGTTTGTTGTCTCAGTTTTATATCCATAAATCGAGTAAGGTGCCAGATAGCCACCGCCATACAACTCGTCTATCCTAATGGGTGTACAGCCAGCCTCTTTAATCGTAATCGTGATACTACCATTGATAGTACCAGCCTGGTTGTTACCACCAAAGATCTTATCATAATGACCATTCGTGATGAGGATATTTACATCGCTGTTGAGATCAGCATCATAAGATCCGCCATAGATAGTACCACCTTCATTCACACAATCGAGAACCATATTCGTTTCAGCATCTGTCGTTGCAGACTTACTGCTTGCGTATGCCTCGTCAGTAACCAGAGTACATGAACCGGCTTGTAAAAGCTGCAGATTAATACCATTACTGATATTTCCCTTCATGTTACTACCACCATAAACAGTATGAATATGTCCGCCGTTGACATTAGTAGTGGCAACGCCGCTTCCGTATTTGTAGTCCTTTCTTTCTTCGGGAGTTGTAGCAACTTCCACGGCCCGATAAGCTAACGCCTCTGTTGATCCGTCATAAGTTATATCTTCTACCACTTTATCCTTTTCAACCTCCGTGTAGTTCTTATATCCCACATTGGCACCAGGATTCTCATACCACTTGCCATCACTAAGGTAATTGTCCTTACCGTTACCACCGCCAAAAAGTTCGTCAATAATAAAGCAAGACTTCACTAAGACGTCTGTTTCAGGCACGGGGGCTGCATTACCACCGCCATACACCTGCTTGATGCTGGTCACGCCACAGCCTTCGATAATGACATTGGTCTTCGACGAACTGCCAGTCGGCTCATATAAAGCCAAATCACCACCGCCATAGACAGCCTCCACATCATAGTTATGCAGGCCCTCCAATTGTTTGATGACTTTTTTGGCTTCATCTGTAATAGCTTTCTTCTGGTCTTCTGTCAATGAAGCATCATTCGTATCTTTATAAGTGTTATAGACACCTTCAGCGTGGGCAATGACAGTTTCATCAATACCTGTCAAGGGTTTTGCCACGTCTATCAGTCGTTTGAGATAATCGGCGTAAGCTTCACTACTACCTTTACTGGAACTGTATGTTGGCGGTGCGATCTTTTCAGAAATGAGATTCTTATTCTTATTCTGCGTCGCATAGACGTGTACCGACGCATTCCCCTTGGGTGTACCGTTCAGGTCGTTACAACCATAGATGCGTTCCACAACACAACCCTTAACATAATTTTCATTTTGGGCTTTTTCTGCCGCTTCTTTGTTCAGTTCCACAGTGGTATTACCATCCACATTAGCAGCAATGGATGCCGTGCCTTGACCACCACCGTAGGCATTATGATTGATAACACCGCCTGTAAGATTCACTTTGGTATCCTTCTTGACTTCACCACCTCGTGCACCGCCATAGACGTTGCCGGCAATGACAGCATCCTTGGCGCGGTCTGTAGGATGAGGATAGATATTTACCTCTGTCCATAGGACGGTGGCATAGTCTTCAATGGATTCTCCTTCTGCCAAGTCATCGCCACGGTCACCACGGCTTGCACCATAAATGGTGCCACCATACTTGTGTTCATTATAAACATCAACATCTCCGATTGTACCTCCATAAATATTCACTGTACACTTCGACCAATCCTCTGGCGCGAAATCAGGATTGGAAATCTTCGGGGGACCAACAGTAGCCATTGCTCCACCGCCATATACATTATTATAAATAGTGCCACCATAGATATCAACCGTTGTGTTACGAGTCACAGAACCGGAAGAGGTTCCATGATGCGTGCCTTCATCCCAAGTACCTAAGCCAGAACCTGAGCCATAGACATTACCTCGGTGATAACGCTGATAGTCAATCAGACTTGCATCACTATATGTTCCCGATTCGTCATAAGTCTGGCCGATAGTACCTGCGTTGATCTCAACCTTTGCACTGCCGCGTACATGACCGTCACGACCTCCACCAAAGACCTGACTATAGATAGTGGGACCAGTTTCTGCATTCCGCGTGCCAATGGTAACTTCGGTATTGTTCACATAACCTAAGAAGAAGTCGGGGGCATAATTATAGCGTGGGGAGAGTGCCCCGACATCTTGTGCTGCCCGGCCACGACTTCCACCAAAGACCATACCCGTCGGAGTAGCATTAGACGTACCACCCACAGTGCCATAGAGGCCATTCAGCGTACCTACTTTACCACCCGTAATGTTAATGGTACACTTTCCGCTGTTCAGGAAATGCCATGCGTTATCTGGATTATCAGCGGTAGCAGTAGTTGACCACAGTTTCTCACTATTAAGTGTCTCACCATAGCCTGCAGGATAGTAATCGTCCGTACCGCCGGCATAGTTACCCTTACCTACAGAGGCTAAGTTACCACCACCATAGACATTACCCATGACATGGCCGCCCCTCATCGTGATAGAGGTGTTACCATATACCTTACCTGCCGTCCAGCTGGGGATATTTGGTACATTTTCCGTCAAAGTCCATGTAGATTCGCTATAGACATACTTGGTTCCTGTATAAGTGCCTTCACCCTTACCGCCGCCATAGATGCTGAGACCTGTCAAACCGTTTACAAAATTAATCGCGGCATTCTCCATGACGTGACCGTCCTCACCACCGCCATACACGGCACCCATGATGCAATTCACATCATTTCCTATAGATTGTGGGGCTGAAATATTTGGTGTAGAACCGTAATCAATGTTTACCTCAGTCTCACGCACATTGGCACAGAAGGCCTCGGTATAGCGCTGTTCATTAATGTCCGTGATGTCCACAAACTCATTCCCTACTTTTTTCTTGAAGGCAACTTGTCCCTTGCTACCACCGAATACATAGCCAGTGCCATTGTCATACCCTGTACCAATCCTACCACCGCTGATGCTCACCGTAGCCTTGCCGTTTAAAGTTGGAGAGTTCGTATCAGCAAGGTGATAATGGAATTCGTAAGGCCAACTCAAACCGAAGCCATCAGTCAGGCTTTCGTGCTCGGTCATGTTAGTAAAATTACCAGCTGCATCACTGATAAAGTCGATAAGGCCCACAGATGCCAATTCACCACCGCCATAGACATTTTTCTTCACAGCACCGCCGGAGACGGTAACGTCTGTGTTTCCTGAGACGCAGCCTGCCCATAACATGGGTATGAAGGTATAATACATACCAGAATATCCTGCAGGAGTAATGGTGGTCTTGGTACTATGGTCATCACTTCCATAACCACCGCCAAATACACTGCCGTTGACAGTACCACCGCTGATGTTGACGGTAGCCTGATTGCGTACAATACCTATCTCACCACCGCCATAGACATTATTCATGATATTGGCTGTGCCGCTGATGGATAAGGATGTTGTCTTGGCTACTGCCAGTTTAGGCCAAAGATCGTTGGTGGTTGTGCCATCAAGTTTCTCTATTCGTCCCATGCTGCCGCCATAGACATTGCCGCTATGAGTATGTCCTGCATCCGTTGTAGTACCAATAGTGCCGCCGCTGATAGTCATTGTAATGTGACCATAGGTCTTCGGATTTTCACCGGTTGTCTCATCATCTACAAGCTGACCATAGGAGTTATCGATAGTAGGTGTAGAGGAGTTGATACCCACCGATGCCAAGCGACCGCCGCCATAGACAGAACCCTTGATTGTACCGCCAGAGATACTCAACGATGCATTGCCACCTACCGAACCGGCAATCAGGTTTTCACCGCTGAAGCCACGGCCACCACCGAACACGTTACCATCGTAGTAGGTCGTGCCCCAGGTACCGATGGTACCACCACTGATGGTGACAGATGTGTTGCCCAGCACATGGCCGTCCTCAGCACCACCTAATACAGAGCCATAGATGATACCGCCTGAAACTACAACCTCTGTGTTTTTTACGTTGTTATACGAATCAAAATGTGAGCGTGCATCACCCTTACCTGCACCGAAGAGATAGCCGATCAATGGATTTTGAGCAATTTGCTCCAAGGTACGCGGCACGCCTATGGTGCCGCCAGACATGGTCACTTTACTATTACCTAATACGTCGGTATATTCATTAGCGCCATAGACGTTGGACAGGATATGACCGCCAGTAATCCGCACCTCAGAATTACCTTCTACCAAACCTGCCGAACGACACCAATCGTAGCCGCTGCCGTCACTCTTCTCATACGGCATGTAACCAGATCCACCACCGCACACAATGCCAATCCACGTTCCACCGTTAGAAGCGTCATTCGTACTGCCACCAGGATAGAGGTCGGGATAGTTGTCAGCGTACGGGTCGTAAATCTTAAATTCCTTTTTGCCATCTACTTCTTTACCATAAACATAATGCGAACATGCGGGCATCTTTGCCGCTATCGTTGTAATATCATCAGCAGAGCCCGAAGTAACAGCTTCAGCCGCTTGCCTCCACTCATCATCTGTATAGGCTACGGGCTTACCGTCATCTGCCTTGCTTGCACCTACACCAATCTGACCGCCCTCAATCTTCACCAAGGTATTGCCCAGCACACGTCCGAACTCGCCACCGCCGATGACGCCCTCCATAATGAAGGCCGTACCGCCGATGGTCACATCGGTTTCATTAACATAAGCAGCGAAGTGTGTATCAGGGTTATCGGCTGGATCTTCTACCACACCACAGCCGCCGCCCCATACCCAGCCATGCGGGTTAGGCATACCCACTGTTGCCACCTCTACGGGACCTATCTGACCGCCGTTAACCACAACAGTACATTTACCAGTACCAGACTCGCACTCTGTTGGCTTACCGATACAACCATTATGGTTAGGAGTATGACCATAGTCAGCAAAAGCCTTGTCTCTCTTATCATCGGGATATGTTCCAACCGAGCCCTCGAGGCCACCGCCAAAGATACCATTAAAGACATAACCGCCAGACATCGTCACATTGGTATTCTTTAGCACGTCGGCTTTGTTACCGCCACCATAAATGCTACCTCCCACAGAGAACCCTTCAAAGCCGGTGGTTCCCTCATAACTCACTAGGGTATAATCTTGAGTACAATAGTTCACCGTGGCGTTTCCAGTCACATCAGCATCGTAACCACCTCCAAAGACATCACCTAAAATATTGGCACCGAGAACCGTTTGATCATCATAATAATAGGCCGTAATATGATCTACGCCAATAGGTTGATTTTCGTCATTAATGAGATCTCCATTATCATTACGTTTCATGATGCCAACAGTAGTTTCCGTACCGATGTTAACCGTAGAGCTTCCATTGACCAGACCCTGGTTACCACCACCATAGACATTACCGATGGTGCCGATGGCAGCAGCGATATTACCGATGACACTCTTTTCATAATACGTTGTTCCATTCTGAGCATAACCCGATGCTGGCACGTATTCGCCATTAACATATATATAATAGCCGACTACTGATGACGCTGGCTTTTCCTGAGTGGCATTCTGCTCGGTAACGAGTCCGTAAACTACAACATAGCCCTCTGAACCCGTAACCTCAATATTGCTGGGAACAACTGCTCCCGTTGCACCATAATAGCTGGGAAGAGGAACTCCAGTTTGACCACTCTTTTTGCCTCTGACCATATTGATGTTCACCTCCGTGTCGGCATCAGCCACAGCTTTATAGCATCCGCCAAAGATGTTATCGATACGGGTGGCAGACTTGACGTTAACTGTGATCTTGCGATTTCTTTCATCGAAGGTATAGGGGCCACTTTCACCGGGATAGTCTGCCTGATTGCCGCCGCCCACCAGATTCTGGATGATGATGGGTTTCGTACAGGGATCGGTCTCTTCGATGTCAAGGATGATGTCACCGCCGATGCCGCCGCGCTGGTCGTTACCACCATACACATTCTTGAAATAACCACTGGTGATGGTCAGATGTACATTACCTGAAACATGGGCTTTGTAGGAACCACCACAGACATATTCTATTTCAGAGTTTCCCCCCGTACAGGCTGATATGACCACATTCACGTCACCGTCCACGTTTGTCTCCTTACCGGCACCGAACAACTTCGTAATGTGTAATGGACAATCACCCTCCTGACGTTGAGTAATACTGGTGCTACGGCAATCACCCTTGGCATCACTACCGCCAAAGATCTCACCGATCTTACCGCCATGACAAGCAATCTTTGCCAGACCAATGACACCGGCACCGTCGTTCACCTGCCAATTCGTACCATTCTTGACCGGCAAGCTGCCGTTACCGCCGCCAAACGCATAACCGATATCATGGCTGCCCCAGATGGTGACGTCCGTGGCAGGTACCGACGCTGAACTGCCGCCACCATAGACATTGGAAATACTGGTCACATCACAACCATAAATGGTTACCTGTGTCTTCTTGTCTGCTGCAGGCACATAGCTCGCCTGATTGCCGCCACCATAGACTGCTTGGATATCATAACCATTCGTATCGTTCGGGCCATGTCCTGGAACAATCTCGTTGTTTTTATTTATTTGTCGGGTAGAATGGACCTCAACTGTGACATTACCCAATGGCGTACCATTGACATTGTTACATCCAAACACATTACCGGTGATGGGAACGCCCGGATAAGACTTGCCATTAATCGTCACATTCTCTATTCTATGTGTGAATGCCACACCCAATCCACCATAAGTTTGTATATCTGAAGCCCTATTGACATATACCTTCACATCACCAAAAACATACACAGGAGTGGTATCATCACCCAGACCGCCGCCGTAGGCATTGCCGACAACACCGCCAGTCAGCGTGACCGTAGTACTATAAGTAGTCTCATACCGCTCAGTTGTCGAATTATAAACATTCTTTCCTGAAGCCCAGTCACCACCTGGTAACACTCTTCCATCATAATAGTCAATGTTCGCTTCAGCCTTAGCATTTTCACTTGTCACTTGTGTGTAGTTGTTGCCATCCTTGGTATATAGTCCATAGACGGATGTAGTTTCTGGAGTGAGTTCACTCGACTCTACGGGAATATAGATGGTTTGAGTTCCAGAAGCCGGAGTCCAGTTCGCCGTATTGGTATTCGCTAATGCACCGCCGCCATAGACATCGTTGACCACTGTGCCACCACTGACGTTGATATCGATACCACCAGCCACGTCGGCGCTGAGACCGCCACCAAACACGTTATTCATGGTGCCTCCAGAGATATTGACCTGCAGATTAGTATCTGTATATGTGTATGCCGCCTGGTTACCGCCGCCATAGACGTTGCCTATCGGATATGGATTCGAGGACGTTGGATTAGCCGTTCCTTCGATATTAACCTTCACCGTATTCTGGGGAGCGCCATTGATGTTGTTACAGCCAAACACATTGGCGGCCTTACCGCCGGTAACTGTAACCATCACCGGACCATTAACATTGGCAGCAATATCACTGGTTGCTTCGTTTACACCATTCTTTTGACCCAGACCGCCGCCATAGAGATTACCAATAATGGTTGTACCTGCCAAGGTGACTGTTGTTTTATAAGTGTTCGTAGGAGAACTACCAGAAGCATACTGCGTATTGGTCTGTGCCAGTGCACCACCGCCATAGACGTCACGGCTCACTGTACCCCCCGTCAGACTGACGTTGACTGCACCCTTGACGATACCGGCCTGGCCGCCACCGAAGATACAGTTCTTTACCGCGCCACTTTTCATCTCAACTTCAGAATTGGCGACGGACGCATAGTCACCGCTCAGACCGATCTCACCACGGGCAGCACCATAGACATTTCCGCCTTCGCTGCCGTTAACACCAATAGCAGCGTTATTAAGGACAGAGACTTTAGTATTGCCAGTGACAGAACCCATTGCGCCGGCTCCATAGACATTATGAACCACCAGGCCACCACAGATTTCCACAGTAGCATTATGACGTACAATACCAGCCAAGGGGTTATATTTCTTTTTGTTCCCATCGTTAGTATCAATATACGTATCCGTACCGCAACCACCGCCGTATACATTGCCACGATTGGGGTAATTATAATCTTTACCAGAGAAGGTTACCTCGTCAGGATTTTCAGGATTGTCTTTATATACTACATCCTCATCTTCATTGACACCAATGATTCCGTTATTGATGATCACATGGGTATCATGGAGAGTATGTCCGTTCTCGCCACTGCCATAGATGGAGCCCTTAATAGCAACCGAAGTGTTGAGAGGATAGATGTTGTTACTAATAGTAACATTGGCATCATAGACCCACGCCAACATGTCGTGGATAGAGCCCGGAGCACCCACATCACCGCGGGAGGAGCCGAACACCATACCGTTCTCCTTACCATTGATACCGATGGTACCGCCGGTGATGATGATATTGGTTGTACCACCAGAGGAGTGTTCATCAATGCTATTATCATCTTTATAAGTATAAGTACCCACTGAGCCGTATGCACCGCCACCATAAATATTATGGTAGAAGGAGCCGCCACTGATTGTGACGTTCGTATTTCCCTTGATGAGACCTGCAGCAACATTGGTTGTATTACCCTTACCACCGCCATAGACGTTACCGATCTCCTCACCACCACGCTCATTGGCAGGATCACCGATTTCACCATTGGTGACGGTGATATAAGTATTACCGTCCACCTGCGACAGCTCACCACCGCCATAGACACTCTTCGCCACAGAGCCGCCATTCATCATGATGGTGGTGTTTCCTGTGACCTTCGCATATTCAACATGGTCTGCATCACCCTTACCGGCACCGAAGACATCGCCAGTGATATAGGCAGGCTGTACGTCTGACGAGATGCGATTGGCTTCAGGGATTTCTGCGCCCATGCTGGTTCTCACCGCGACGGTGGATTCTGTACAGATATTGATTTTGGTATCACCAACGACATCTGCCGCGTTACCACCACCATAGACATTACCGATGGCGCCAATAGCGTTTTCATTATTGTCAGCTCCAGGAGTGCCGTCACGGTCAATCCATTTAGCATAGTCACCTGGAATCATATTGATGTTCACCATCGGGCTACCGTACATCGTAGCACCAGCACCATAGCCTCCACCAAACACATTACCGATGTTGGTACATGACACAACGTTCAATATGGGATCCCTGTATAACTGAGTCCCTGAATAGGGAGAGGCTGGTGGGTTTACAGCCACGCCGTCATTCATACCAGTCCTTGCTACAAGCGTTCCATTATAATCCTTGTATCCATAGACGGAATAGGGCGCAAGATTACCACCCAGATAGAGGTTGTCAATGATTAACGGATCGCAACCCGTTTCCTCGATGGTAAGCGTGATAGGACCTTGGATGGAACCAGAAGTATCGTTACCACCGAATACGCCCTTGAAGTGTCCGCTGGTGACAACCAAGTCCACGCCACCCTTCACATTTGCATTCTTAGCACCACCATAGACATAGTCCATGTTATCGACACAACCCAGTACCAACGTCACACCACCATCCTGCTCAGCCTCATTGCCAGCACCATAGATCTGCTTGATGTCACGCTTATCACAACAACTATAATCAGTATAACCACCACTCTCCGGCATGGTCATTGAAGTGCCGCCACGCACGTTACCCTTGGTATTACTACCTCCATAGACATATCGGATATAACCACCTACCAACTTCGTCACGGCTTTACCTGAACCGTAGTTCGTTGCACCATTGTTATAGGAACCCACATTAGCTCCCGGATTACCAGTGCCCTTACCGTTACCACCACCAAATACCTGGTCGATGATATAGGAACCCAGGATGGTCACATCCGTAGCAGGCACGGCAGCGGCATTACCACCGCCATAGACATACTCGATGCTGGTCTGTTCGCAACCCTCGATAATCACCTGGGCAAAAGCTTGTCCTCTTGTTCCTTCGTCATCGCTTAAAGCCTTTGTAGGAATATAATCTGCCTGATTACCACCGCCATAGACAGCAGCGACATCATAAGTCACACGTTGGTCACGAGTGATGGGATTCGGGGTTGGCGTTGCCCCGTCATCAGTAGGTTTGTCACTACCCACCGTCCGCTTCACATGAACTTTCACATGGCCGGTAGGCGTACCCTGCAGATTATTGGCTCCGAAGATCTGTGCGGTACCATCATATGTCCTGTCGAACTTGGTTCCGTTAAGGGTCACGTTGACGCTCGTAGCAGCCGTCTTGCCAGTGGCCGTCTGATAACCGCCGCCATACACGTTACCCCAAATGGTGCCACCCAGCAGGTTGACGTCAACGGCTGATACGCTGCCATTCTTCGAACCACCATAGACATTGCCGTAAATCTTCGTGGCAGCAGGGTCGGTCGTTGTCTTCAATTCCACCTTGGTAGTGCCTGTCACGTTCGTCTGAGCACCCAAGCCGCCACCAAACACCACATCTGGCAGGGTGGCCGGTGCAGATTCAAATGCTATACCAACTGTTCCGGCATGCAGGTTCACCTCCGTATCCGTTACAGTAGCATGGGTGTTACCACCTCCATAGATGCCGTATGGCACAGTGACGCCATACTGATTGACGGTGGCCTTGGTGGTGACAACAGCATTTTTCTCTGTCGGGTGTTCACTGTCATACTCACCCATACCACCGCCAAACACATTACCCGTCGTGCCGTCAGTCGTTGAAGGAGTCATCGTACCCTTGAAGAGGTTGACAACAGCCGTATTGACAGTACCGAGAGCAGAACCGCCATAGATATTACCATTCACGATGCCCGAGCCTTCGTATGAGCCTGCCGTCTCGCCTTCTTTTCCGAAATAGACAGTAGCCGTAGCCCCTACCTGCGTAGTCGCACCCTTACCACCGCCAAAGATATCGTTAGTGACTTTACCGCCGGTCATCTTTACCTCTGTGCTGCCGCCGACATTAGCGGTGTTACCACCGCCATAGACATTCAAGACAACGGATTCGGAACCACCTTTAATATTAACCACTGTATTTCCTAAGGCTGCCGATTCATCACCACCGCCAAACACACCGCCGGTTGTTTCCTTAACTATATTATTACCAGATAGATCTTTCTTTATCTTTCCGTTTTCGTCGGTCTCAAACACATTACCTTCCACAATCGTATTGTCCTCGATGTTCAGCGTCACCAGGCCACTGACAGTCCCAAGCGTTGTGAGATCTTCTGTCGTATATATTTTACGATTGGAAGTCTCAATTTTGATGGTTTCACCATGAATCCATTCGTATGTTTCAGTTTCAGGCAAAACACCAGTACGATATGTACCAAACTCCTCATAGTAATAAGGTTCTGTTTGGAAACCATCTGTTTTCATGACTTCAATGGTGGGCTTAGAGTTCGAATAACCAGCACCGAAGGCACTACCAACTACGGTGCAGCCTTTAAGAGTTGATGTGACTGGACCTGTTACCTTTCCAAGGCTACCTCCGCCGTAGAAATTGCCCTTAATGGTACAGTCTGTCAATGTAGAGGTGACATCTCTGGTTGTTGCAGAAGAGAAACTCACATAATCGACAAAAATTCGGGCGACATTCGTCGTGTTACCCGACATGGGAATAAACTGGTAGTCTATCTGTGTAGAAATACCACCGTATGTAGCATTATAATTTCTTTTATAATTATTATTAACCCATGAATTCCAATCAATATTAGTAATATCGCTTTGGTTTTTGGGCGCAATACGATTATAGGAGTTGCCGCCATAACCCGCACCAAAATAGGTTCCAAAAGTACAGTTGTTTGCCGTAGTAACCACAGTCCGGCCTTCATTCATATCTCCGAACTTGGGGCCTCCACAGAAAACGTCCACATGGCTATTGCTAATGGTGGTATTGATGTTACCCTGAGGAATATGAGCGAAGTTAAGTCCACCACCGTAAAACTCTTTGATATCAGCATGGTCAATCTGCCACGTGATGTTTCCGTTAGTGTGACTGGAGGCGTCACCGATACCCTCGTAACCTGCTCCACCCACAATGCCAAAGCGGCCACCATTGATGTAACACTCGGCATTATCATTATAGTGATTCGCATCGGCACGATAGAGGCCAGTGAGGTAGAACTTATCATAATCACCACCAGTAACCGACACTGGCGGATGAGGCGTTGGATTCTGGAAATCCTGGTGAACGCCAATGTGAAACTCCTTAAACCACACGTTATCACCCATATGGAAATAGGAGACACGGTCACCTGCATCACCACTACTACTACTTGCGCCCTGTGATGACACCCACTGTTCTATGACGCCGCCATGCAGGATAATAGGTTTTTTGGCCCTTGAAGACGGACTATACTCCATCTGAGTTACACGGAACAGTGCAGTATTCGTCACCTCAAACCATCCATCCGGTTTAGGAATACCAAAATTGTAAGATCCTGTGCCTCCCGTGGACTTCTGAGCCATACCAAGACCTGGCATACATAGGAAATCATATTTCACCGGATGAGTTACAGCTCGACCATCATAGCGCATGATTAAAGAATAATCAGGCTCGTTGTCACAGTCGAAGTCAGCAGACATGACAGTATAAGGTACTTTAGAACCTCCAATGGCTTTATTTTTTCCACCATTGTAATAATGATGGTTGCCTACAAGCACCACAGCATAGTCGTTTACTGTGTGGCTATTATTTATAGAGAGAGCCGTGACTGCATTGCTAATTTCACTGTATACCGTTAATGAAAGTGTTTCCCCTTTGAAGGTGAAATCATGTGAATTACCATTGGTAAACCACTGACCACCAGCCACCGTGCCAACATATTTTTTAGTATTCATGGCTGTATTGTAAACTACGTCGCGGTAGTCATCAGCAACATAGGCAGCCTTGGCCCAATAAGGCTGGATGGTGATAGCACTTACCCCTTCGGGCACGTCCCAATAGTCGCCCTGATTGAAAACACGACCACTGACACTATAGAGATCTTTGTTGGTGCAGTTACGATCAGCAAAGTTCCAGTTAGGAGCATCGTTGGGGGCGGTCTTTACTGTTGGGTTGAAGGAGCCCGTGGTGCCACCGGTGATAGAAGTAATTTTCCAACCCACCACCACTCGATTGCCAGCATAGTTCTTTGTGCCCACGTCATTGTAGTAGGGCAACTGCACTTTATGATAATTAAAATTATTGTGATCAGGGTCTTTGTCGGTAATGTTAAGAGTGAGGCTCGGGGTGGTGATAGCAGCCCCTTCAGGGTTTGCAAACTGTGCACCTCCACTACCCATTTCTATGGTTACATTCAACTCTCCCAATTTACCGCCCTTGTTACGTGGTTTGCCTGTAGAAGCGTTTTCTGCGTCAATATTCACCACAGACGGATATTTACCTTGTACTTTTAAGATGGGATATGGGCAAGGAAAATCATTGTCTAACTGTGAGGGTTCCATTACCCACTTCATCATTTCATCTTTGTCACCTACATTGCCGGTCACCCACCATGCAGCCAACTCACGGTGACCGTTCAACAGGGGGCGGAAGAATTCGAAACGCTGCAAGAAACGCGTCTCTGCCATCAGGGCACTATTACCATTATTAACGTTGACTTTACGATTTTGAGCATAGGAAGCCTCTGCGCGAAAATAGTTAAAGTTACTGACGCCTTTGTCATCCTTATTTGAAATATTCTGTCCTGCATAAATAGGAGATATGTTTCCTCCTTCAGCGATTTCACCATAGAACATACAATTCATCACCATGGTCTTGAGGTTATTCTTGTTCGTGGCAATATTATTGTATCCAACAATACCTCCTTTATCCGTACCTCCTGTGATGTTTGCATTACTATAACAATTGATGACGCGGGCAGAGCCGTCAAGCAGACCCACCAAGCCACCAGTGTAGCCTGTTCCACCTACGGATCCGCTAAGAATACCCACATTATAGATGCGGGCGCTGCCATTAGCCGTACAAGCAATGGCGCCTGTTTTTCCATCATGTCCGCTTATTCCAACGTCCTCCAGCACCAGATTCTTCACCGTTCCCGTGAGAGTCGCAAACAAAGGTGCACTGAGATTCTGGATGCGGTAAGGCATGTTGGTCGCAGGGTTAATAGCAGCCTCCAGCGTACCGTTAAAGGTGGTGACGCCAGGTGTACCTCCGTTGATATCTTGTGTGATGACATAATTACCATCAGCATCTGTAATATCAGAAAGGCTGCCAATCTCTGCAGCGCCTCTCATTGGGCCCTTAGAATCATTCTTCTCCATAAAGTTGGCCTCTTTGACCCAGACGCCGAACGTAGAAGACACGATATAACTGTAGTCGCGGGGCTCGCTGAGGTCCTCGGGATCCTTTTCAATAGGTGTCAATTCTGCGGCAACCTGAGGGGAACGGGTGCCAGAGGCATCTGGAGCATAGGTAGAGACAACGACGATGTCCTTCTGGGAAATGGTAAAACCCTTATCGGGGGTCACCGTAATCGTCACGGTGACCAGTCCTTTATCGTCAGGATCGGTCTGGCCTTTCTCTACGATAGTACCACCATTGAATTTCCCTATTTCAACCTTGACATCAGCCTTCGCACCCAAGCTGAAGATCATCAGCATGATTACCGTTAATATCCTTGTCATTATGTCAATATTTCGTTTCATAACCACTATTTGAAATTCTATTTCACTCAATTCCACAAATGTGACATCCATATATCAGACACGACACATCAGTTTCTTTAGGCGTTCATATTATATAATATGAGTGCAAAAGTAAGGAATTTTGGAGAGATAAGCAAACGTTTGAGGTAAAAATTTGTTAAATTGAGGGTTTTGACGATGAAAAATGCGTACCTTTGCGGAAAATAATTTAAAATTCACACACCTATGCCAAGAAAGAAAAGCGGATTTCCGTATGAGGTCCATCCGACACCGAAAAAGGGTAAGGACGGCCGGAACATCGTCTATGCCAGGCCTGCCAGGGGCCTGAAACTGGACATCGAGGCCGTAGACAGCTACTGCCACGAACATTACAAGACCGCCGACGGAGAGTTGGAGTATTTGTTCAAACAATTCGTGAAGTGCGCCGCCGAGCTGATGGCGAGGGGCTACCGGATTGACACGCCCATCGGCTCGTTCGTGCCGAAACTGGGACTGAAGCGGGAGATCACCGATGCCGACGAGGTGGATGACGACGACGTGGTGCTCGACAGCGTGGACTACAACCCGGGCAAAGTCTGGACCAAGGCCATCGGCCAGTGGCTCTTCGACGGCTTCAAACGGGTGGAGAACCCCAACGTGCAGGAACTAATGCAAGACACGGAGCATCTGGAGCGGGCCCTGAAGGAGTGCCTCAAGAAGGGCTATGTGACCGTCGCGACGTTCGCCTACCGTGCCAGCCTCAGCAAATACTCGGCCCGTAAGCAGTTGGAGGCCTGGACTAAGGGCGAGACCCCCAAACTGATGAAGAGTAAAATGGGGCAAATGGATATCTACACAGAAGTATAATTAAAAAAATACTGCCCCAACTACCCCATTTTATATATTATGTTGATACTCAACATATTAAAGGGGGCAGTATTTGCAAAAATGCTGCCCCCTTGCTACCCCATTCTACCCCATTTTTGGAGTATTTTCTATCTTAGCATAAGATAATAGCCGATAATGCCGTGATTCTTTACCTTCCACCAGTGCAGCTTCTTGATGGCGAGACTGAGGTTCTTCAAGGCGGGTATGTCCTTGGATCTCAAATGTTTTGACAGTTCTTTCTGGATGGCGGTAGTGGTCCAGAAATACTCGCTCTTATGCTGCTCCGTGGGCTCAA
>Ga0265298_10002732_pt1 | contig 24087 bp, 29 predicted proteins | sample AusTroGonzalo_MG_3_FD_193486 | JGI IMG/M metagenome (GOLD analysis project Ga0265298, IMG submission 193486) | Bovine rumen microbial communities from tropical cattle in Woodstock, Queensland, Australia - Gonzalo_01 | ecosystem: Host-associated > Mammals > Digestive system > Stomach > Rumen ...
CAATCGAAGCCCCCAAAAAGTGTTGGCTGGCAAGGTTGTTCCAGAAGAAGCACAGGGTACTGAAGGTGCAAGTCAAGGAACTTAATCCATATATAACTGAGGATAAGAACAGATTCATTGAAATAATCAAGAAAAAATAGTATATTCAAAGATATGGATAAGTATAGAAGAATATTGAGACAGGTATTGAACGAGGAACTTTCCAAGAAGGAAGTTGAGGACATTGTATCCAACGAACTGGACAGGAAGTTCAAGACAAGGGACTTTGAAAGGTTAATCAACAGCATAACTGCCGATGCGATGTCGGAGTTCTTCGACAGATTGTGGATGAAGAAACAGTTCATAAAGGACTGCATTAAAAACTAATTAATATAACCCCATTATGGATAGACTAGAAAACATCATAAGCGAAACTTTACACAGATACATATTGAACGAAATCACCATTAGGGATAAGTATGAAAAGGAAAAAACTAAAACTAAATGGACGAATCCCCGTGATTTTCAACGTATCTGCCAGTCCGACCCGACCTACAATCGTGAAAAAGACATTGTGGGCAAGTACACAAACTGGCTGTTATTGAGACTCAATGACCTGTCAGACCTCGAACGAATTAGAGTTCCACTTGAATGGTATGCTGACGGAATGAAACGGGGTATCTTGCAGAAGCAGGGTATTAGTCCTGACATCAACGCCTACAAGTCGGTGGATGAGTTCATCAGTGCAATGCAAGGCATCATGAAATCTGACGACGAGCAGATGCAAAGCGCCTCCGAGATGAACAACCGCGAAAAATTTGCTGGACAGTTCAAGGTCGTAGGACAGTCAAGATACTGGGAGGTCATATCCCCGTTGACGTTCGAGGCTGAGAGGTGGTTTGGGCGCAAGACTGAATGGTGTACGGTTGCGAACGAAAATTACTTTAAGAGATATGGCGGTTACAATGGTAAACTATTCATCTTTTACCCCAAGGATGGCGAATTGGAGACAAGGATACAGGTGCATTTTGAGAGTGAATCATATTTTGATGTTGATGATGAAGGGTATGACGATATAACCGCTGCCTTAATATCACATAACAGCGATGAGGATTCAGTGGCAGATGGTGTCAACCTTGCGAACGAACTGTGGGGTTTGGAACTAAAATACATTAAATTCAGTGATATTCCAAAACTCCTCGCCCAGGGGGTCGACCCGAATGATATATTCAGTTGGATTGATGATTTTTCCGAAGGGTTCGCGAGGGTTATGTTGAACGGGAAATGGAATTTTCTCACGAGCGATAGGAGACTACTCTCACTCGACCAATGGTTCGATAGGGTTGGCCATTTTTCCGAAGGGTTCGCGGAAGTTGAACTGAACGGGAAATGGAACTACCTCACGAGCGATGGGAGGCTGCTTTCACCCGACCAGTGGTTCGATATGGCTGGTGTTTTTAACAACGGGTTCGCTAGGGTTAGCCTGAACGGGAAATGTACCTTTCTTACGACCGATGGTCAGATTGCCTTTGCTGACCAGTGGTTCGATTGGGCTGGTAATTTTTTCGAAGGGTTCGCGGGGGTTAGCCTGAACGATAAATGGAACTACCTCACGAGCGATGGGAGGCTGCTTTCACCCGACCAGTGGTTTGATGAGGGTCATGATTTCAACGAAGGGTTCGCAAGGGTTGGGCTGAATGGAAAATGGAACTTTCTCACGACCGATGGCCAGATATTATATAAGCCGAATGAACCCGACCAGTGGTTTGATTGGGTTGGTGATTTCTACAAAGGGTTCGCGTGTGTTGAAATGTACAACGGAAAATATAATTTTCTCACGACCGATGGTCAGATATTATATAAGCCGAATGAACCCGACCAGTGGTTTGATTGGGTTGGTGATTTCTCCGAAGGGTTCGTAAAGGTTGAGTTAAACGGTAAAGTTTATCGCTTGCGTAAGGACGGGGTATTGTGTGGTTATAACACAATGCAGCCAATCCCTGAACTGAATGAAAGTAAAGTCAATAAGCGTACCTTCTACATAAACGAAACAACAATAAATGACTTGTTTAACGCAAAGGAAATGACTGAATACAAGTTCATATCAAATGTAAAGAAATTCCTTTCTCAGTTGATTGATGACCCAGTGAATGCTCAGCCGAGCAGGGTTTTAAAGTTTAATGGTCTCGATAGGAAGAAACTCATTAGTAAACTTATGGACAATGGCATTGTTATAAAGAAGGAACGCATATCCGACAGGGATGAGAATGGAAATCCCAAGACGGCGACAATGCTTGTGTCATTCAAGATTCCAAGGGAGGATTTTGACCATAAGATGAAGAAATTATACATAAGTCTCTTTGAAAATGTACAATCTCCCTATGAGTTCATATGTGAGGATGGTGGTGCTGGTGCATCGGGAGGTGCTTGCGCTGGCGGAGACTGTGGTGGTATGTCCTGTGGTGAGGCTTGTTCTGCTGGTGGTGCTACAAGTGCTGATGCCAGTGGACAATTTATAACGCCGTTGTTCGGTACGATAGTTAGAAGAAAAAAGAAAAAATCTAAGAAAAATGCTGAGTGACAGTTCAAATAATATAAGAGAGAATATTGAAGCGTTGCAGGCTGAAATAGACCAGCAATACGAGGATTCCTATGGAAATCCCGACAAGAAGAAGATTCTTGACCTTGCAAACCGAATAATGGTTCAAGGTTTGAAACTGAATGCAAAAAATTGTCAAAGATTTTAGGTGAAATCTGATTTTACGATATATTTATAAATAAAAATTATTAGTACGATGATAACAAGAAGAATCCCGATAACAGAACTCGCCCAGATTTTAATGGAGAGTACACAGAATGCATCCGAACCGAAGTTGGGCAAGAACGTTGCAAGTGACGACAAGAAGAACAACGAAAAGGGTGTAAAGGACATGATGAAGGCAACAGCAGACTACAATAAGGTCGCTGAAAGAAATACCGAACCCGAAAACGAGAACGGTATTGACTACAACTGCACTACACTTGAATACAGGTTCACTTCAGAACCCCCGAAGTCTTATAAGGACAGGGTAAAGAACCTTGCAGTAAACGGAAACCTCACCAACGACACTGATGAATCTCAAAGTACCAAGGGTAACGAGAAGTTCTATAACAACCGCAAGGAAATATCGAACAAGCGTGAAACCGAACGTAAGAAAAAGGCTGACGCTGGCTTGGTAGGCAGGGAACTGAAGGACGATGAGCAATATAGCCACAAGTCGTTCACTGTTTTTGCCGAAAGTGCCAACAAGGTAACAAAAAGACTTCATTTCAAGAACACCACATTCCTCACGGAGGCAGACCTTCTGAAGAGAATCCCCGATGACTACAAGAGAAAGGACGAGGTATTCTGCGTAAAGGACGCAAGCGGAACCGAATATATGCTCGAATGCAAGATTGACCCGACCTTCAAGATACCGCAGTTAAAGGTTATAGGTTCAATCAACGACAAGGTTATCAATGAACAGTTCGACAGAATAAATCAACTTTCATCATATGACAGGAGCGACTTTAAGAATAACAGTGCTTCATGCAACGACAAGGTTAGTGAGATGCACGAAATGCTTGAGGCTGTAAGACGCTGTCAAAAATAAAGATAATATCAAAAGGGAGGTATTTGGGAAATGACAACTCTTGAAATCATATTAACGTTCATAGTTTCCATTGTAGGTGTCTTTGCTGGCTCACAGAGTATTTTGTTCTACCGACAGACAAAACGGCTGAAGGCTTTGGAAAACAAGGAGAAGGAACAAGAAATTGATGCCAAGGTCAGTGACGGGTGGCAAGAATATGTCGCCGAATTGAAATCGGAGAAGAAAGAACTGAAAGAAGAAATTTCAAAACTTGAAATAGATTACAACGAACTTCGTGAAAAACACTTCAAGGCACTTGAGGAGAAGGAACAGGTCAAAATCGAAAACGTCAAACTCATGCTTCTCAAATGTGAGGTACCAAGTTGTCCAACCAGAAAGCCTCCAACTGGATACTAACATCAACACCGATAAAAAATTCAACCCCACAAGGTTGATTTTTTTTTCTAACCCCTCTATATTCATAACAAAAATTGATAGACTATGTTGTCATTTATTTTAATTTTCATTTTAATAATGGCATCCCTGAACCTTTTAAACGAGATTAAGGAGATTGTCGTCTGTTTCATCAAGGAACGGAAATACGAACTTTCAATATTGAGAAGACTTTTCAGTTGGGCTTCGATTGCCTACATATTAACAATCATAATTGTGGGGATATAATAGCATGGGAAATGAATTTAATGAAAGGATTGCTGAATTGTCCAAATACGGCATTTCAGTCAATGTATACGAGGGCAATTTCATTGTCAGCATCAGTTACCCAGCGGAGTGGAAGATACTTAACCCCAAGGACAAGAACATCCTTATGTCACAGGCGGAAAACAATCCCCACCTGTTCTATTACGCAATGTCGTGCCAATATGACATTGGCTTGATATTCGACACGATTGAAGGGACAATTGACTACAACAAGGCGATTGAGATGAAGATTACTCTGTTCAAGGAAAAGGTCGCGGAACTACAGGGTATATTTGCTGAAACCGACTACAATGAACTCAAGCAGTTGCAGTTTGTACTGCCGAAACCACAGAAGAAGAGAGGCCGTAAGAAAACAACACTAAAGGCTGAAGCGGAAGAACCTGTGGAACAAGCGACAGAACCAGCAGTTGAAACGGAAGAAGTTGCTGAACAGCCGACAACCAACCCAGACGCATCGGAAATAGATGCAAAGGTCGCAATGGCACTAAAACAGAATAAAACAAGAAAATAAAAACTATACAACTATGAAAGAACTTATTATTATAATAGCATACGTAATAGCGACATACGGATTGTCGGAGATGGTTGTCTTTGGGTACGGCCCCTTCGGAATGTTCGAGAAGTGGCGTTCCCTTACTTCACGTATCAGTTACGGCCTTGGAAAACTCTTTTCCTGCATGTTATGCTTCCCTACTTGGGTTGGACTTGGCTTCAGTCTCTTGAACATGTTTGCCTTCCCGATGTTCCCAATCACACCGTTTATGGTTATATTGGGTGATACCATTGCAGCAAACGCTGGCATGATGGTGGTGATTGCATTTATGGACATGCTGTTCACCGCAGGGTCTTGCTGGATGCTCTATACGATTGAGGATGCGCTTGAACGCAGTGGAAACGTTGAATATGAGGAAACAATAACAGAAGAATAGAAATAGACAACCTATGGACGAGATTGAACGCGAAATACAGATTGCCAATACCGAACTTGAAACCCACAGGTATCTTACCGAGAAGGCGAGGGACAGTTTTGCCAGCGAACTCCTTTCATACGACAGGGGTATGCTGGTCAAGTCCTTTACTACCACACCGCAGAAGTTCAAGAAGCCGAGGTCGGTGAGAAGAAAGGAAAGGTGGGGACGGTTTATAATGAAACTTAAAAAGATTTTTGAAAATGACGGAACTGAGTGACCTATATAGTATAGCAAGTGCCGTTGACAGAGGACTACTTGACTACAATGTCAAGAACCTCCGAGACATAAGGGACGACATCACCATAAGCATCAACCTCCCGAAGATTGAGGTACTTAACATAAACGCCGAAATATACGAGGCGAAGAACCATACACGGCTTGGGTGCGAGGACTGTGACGAACTTGAAATGTGGATTAACCGAATACATTTCATCATCACGACCAAGGAGGATGAAAAGGAGGAATAACTAACTTAATATTTTTGATATGAGAAAGATAATAGAACTAACTGAATCCGACTTGCAAAATATAGTCACGGAATCCGTAAAGAGAATATTGACTGAAAATGATGACAATTCCAATAACCCTGAAAACCTTCCAAGATTAGCAGAACTTGGTGATGGTGAATATGAAGGCACTATTTGGGGCAATCGTTTCAATTTTGAAAATAAAGACTACTATTCAGAAATAGGTGCATTTAATATTTTCCCGTCACCAGCAACCGCTGTAGTCGAAAATGGTGAAGTGAGACGCTTTAAGGACAATAAAGAATACCAAATGCCACCAGTGACAGTGCTTGGTGATGGTACTTATGATGGAACTTTGAAGGCTCATTGTTTCAATTATAACGGAAAAGACTATTGGTCGGAAACTGGAATTCGCACAATGATACCACAACCGTGGACGGTCACTATCAAAAATGGAAAAGTCGTGAAATAGTTAACAATGACAACAAAAAAAAAGCACCCCAAACCAACGAGGTGCTTTTCTTTTTACGTCAATTTCAATTCACATTAGTCCATCCAGTCTTTTCGATAATCTTCGCCTTCAATTCCTTTTGGAAAGCCTCGCTTATGGTACTTATGAATAGTAGGTTGGGGTGTTCCTTGCAGCGTTCCTTTAATATATAGAAGAGTTCGTCTCTCAGGTCAAGTGACTTTATCCTTATGATGTCGAAATCATCATCGTTCATAACAATTATGTTTTTCTTGTATGGAATAATCCTCTTAATGTTATCTTTGCCCAACAATATGTTTTCGACAACCCATTCGGCACTTTTCTTATCATTGTAAGGGTCGTATCCGTAGACGACGAATGTTTCCGAGAGGAACCATTTTTCCTTTTTCATAATGGCGAAGTCAATCCTGTCGGTAAATGTATCCACGAGTCTGTCGTTTTCGTCACGGAACTGCCTTATACCGTCATCCTCATTGGGGTCAATTTTCTTCAGCAACAGCAGTTCGTACTTTACCTTGTCGCTGTCACGGGTTGTCTTTACGGAGCATAGGGTGTCACGGTTTTCCTTCACGAGTTTGTCGAATCTATCAAAAGCGGTGCTACGCCACATCTGACCTACTTTCATAAGTTTTTTAATCTCATGGTTATCCTTGGCCAGTATGATAGAATACACGCCCTTGGTGTCGTTTATGCTTTCGTGATACTTCCTGTTAGCCTCGCTCTTCTTCTTGTCCCACTTCTTCATATACTGTCGGTGGTGCTTGCGGGCATGTTCAAGTGCCTTCTTGTGACGACGGGCTTTCTCCCTTTCCTTCCTTATGGATTCTCTCATTGCTGAATAATATTTTTTTGTTGTGAATATAGGAAAAAATTAGAAATTTCTCAATATTTATATACTATATAATAACTAACTTATTTTGAAATTATGAACGGACGCGGACTGTTTGACAGATATATGGAAGACAATACCTTGAGGTTGTTGTCGGAAGACATTGAGGAAGTATATGATTTCCCTCGCAAGGCTGATGATACTGCTGTACCTGAGGATGTTAAAACTCAACTTACAAATGATGTAAATAGAATAACCAACGAGGTACTTAGAATGGACAACAGCCCAAACGAATATGGCAATGATGAAGAGTATAGCGAACTTATTGAAGTTAGTGATATGCTGGAAGGCGATATGGGGTATAAACTATATACTGACAGGCTTTCAGCCATTGAACGACTGAACCCAAGGATAATTGTAAAACGTATTGCCGACAGCGACTTAATACCAATGAAGAATATTGGTGAACCGAACGAAGAGAATGTAGAAAGTATCTCAACCAAGATATTCAAACCTGAAAACATAGACAAGTTAAGACAAATCAGTAAAAAATATGGGATTTCTGATGAAGAATTCGATAAGTTTTTAATTTCAAAAGGTTATGGAACTGGTCAGCATAGTGCTGCATTCAAAAGCAAATATACACCGCGAGAAGCAAAAGAGTCAAAGTTGGTCGCAGTACCAGCCCCAGTTAATATAAAACCTAACGGAAAGATTGATGGTAGTGGAAACTTTGTATATTACGAACTGGAGGGTGGTAATAAGATAGGTAAGAAAATCATGAGTCCAGTAGGCCGTTTCAACGGGGCATATATAAGTACTGGTGATAGTTTTAAAGATGAAACAACCAATACAGAATTTCATGTTTTTAGAAAAGAAACTTCTGCTGATTATTTATACGGATATTTCAGAGACCGCGAGAAAAAGGAAGAAGGTTTATCCGCAAAGGATGTCAATGCGCAAATAGAAGGAAATGATATGTGGAAACAGAGACTTGGCAACGCATTAAAAAAACACGAAAATATGTTCAGCGGACGCAAGGCTAATCCACAATATTATCCATTCACATACAAGGATTATTTCTTTGTAAAGGTTATTAGTGGTTCTTATGTTTGCATAAGAGTGGTAACAGCGGAAAGCAAATTAGGTTACAGAGAAAAAGGACAGCTGGTTTACAAACCTAAAAGTACCGATGTGGTCTACATTGAGGGTTATATACTCAAAACCCCGCCTCCTTCAACATTTGAAGATGAAACTGGAGAAAACAAGTCAATGTCTGAATTAAAATTAATACGTTACATCGACGATACCATCGAATATATCAGTTCAAGCAAATCCCTTGACCCACGAACTCCAGATTACAAGGGGTTTGTCGTCGACCCTAACAAGTATTGGGTTAAAATGGACGGTTTTATAAACGCTACCACCATCATGGTTAACACCCTTGCAGCATTCAAGGCTATATATAAGCATATTGATATGAATATCAAAAATCAAGAAAATCTTCCCGATAGCGAAAGACCTATGTATTATAAGGCTGAAATAACATTAAAGAACCCTGAAAGATTAAAAAATTATCTATATGATTTCCAAAAATACTTTTATGGCGGAAACTGGCGCAAGATTGAAGGAATTGAACAATATGCAGATAACCCAAAAGTTCATGTCATAGTCCGCAGATGGTGTATACGGCAACTGGAAGTTCTAAAAAGTTTGGTTAAAAAGGATAAACCCAATTATGATGATGCAATCAGGACAAATCCAAAACAATTCGAAAAGAACGTTTGGAAACTTTATAACACAGACATCACCATTGGTGATAACACTACTTCACAAGACCAAACCGTCATGGAGTCGATAAGACGCAGGCTGCTCGAATATTGCGATTGACGTACTCCCACGGTTAAAACACGTGGGATTCTTGGTCGGTAGCGGGGTCGCAAGACCCGTGCGCAACTGCCTCCGAGGGTTTCCCCTTGGGGGTCTTACCATTGCTCCCAACGCGGGAAACGCCCTTCCCGCTTATATCTTCTAAGGCGACATTCAATATGTTAATCGCCGCGTTCACGTCCCTGTCGTGGACTGTACCACAGTTTGGACATACCCACTCGCGGACTTTAAGGTCTTTCGTACCCTTGTACACATATCCACACTTACTACAAGTCTGGCTGGATGCATACCAGCGGTCAATCTTGTGGACGACCGTCCCGTACTTCTCGGCAACAACCATGAGTTTCATTACGAACTCCGAGTACCCAAGGGACGAGACCTTCCTGCCCCAGTTCCTGTGCATCTGCATGGACTTCATATGCAAGTCCTCGATGGCGATGAAACTGTACTTCCTGCATAGTTCGTGCGCCAGTTTCCAGTGGAAGTCCGACCGACTGTTGGCGACCTTCGCGTAGGCGACCTGCCTGTGGTGCTTCGCACGTCTATACGATGAGCCGTAGACCTTTGCGTTGCGCTTGTGCGACAGCGACCTGTCGGCAGCCTTCAGTTCGGCAAGCGCCTTCCTGTGGTAGTCGGGAATCTGAACAGCCGTGCCGTCCGACAGCGTGAGGAACGTCTTCATCCCGAAGTCCATCCCGATGGAGGCGTAGCCTTCCCTTTCGAGACATTCATCGGGGACGTTGCAACATACTGTCAGGTAGTAGTAGCCGTCATCATCCCTTTTTACCGTGACGTTCCTAACCTCGCCCCATTGCCTGGTGAGTTTGAAGCGGAACTTCCAGTTCTTCCCCAGTTTGTTTATGCGCAGTACGCCCTTGTTGCCTACGGCCTCAAGGACATACCCTCCATTGCCCTTGAACAGGACGGACCCTTTGCCGAACATCCTTCGGGAACGTGGCAGTCCGTGACCCTTTATCCTGAAGGCTTGTTTCAGGGCGTCCTCGTAGCGTTCGCATATGGCCTGGAGCGACTGGGAGTGCAACTTCGACATATACCTGTCCCTCTTCGCCATCTTCGCCATATGATGCTTCAGTTGTCCCTCCGAGACGGACTTTCCGTATCGGTGGTAGTACCTGTGACACAGGGCGACGATATGGTTCCACGTGTGGTTTGCCGTCGTGATGAGGCTCGAAAGTGCCTTGTGGTGCTTCGAGGAGTAGAGTCGATATGTGTAGTTGCGTATCAAGTTAATTTTCTTTTATTAATAAATAGGTAATTTTTTAAAATTTTTCAATATTTATATTAGAAATGTGCGATTCATCCCACGGTTGAAACACGTGGGTCTTCTCGCACGGTTTTGATAAAAAAAAATAAATAAAAAAAGTTTACAGATATGAGCAAATTAAATTTAAACCCCATGGCTGACTGGGGGTATGTTAATAACAGCCGTTTCAGATTCCTGAGTATCAGAAACCAAGGTGGTGGCGTAGAACCCGTGCCACCCGACCCACCAGTTCCACCGACACCAGTTGTTAAAGGCTGGTACGGCGTAGAAGTTGACGAAACCAACTCCGACCCCGCAGGAGCAGTAACCCGTATTGCCTCGGATATGACGCTGCACGCCTCACTGCCTATCCAAAGCGGCATGAGACGTTGTGTAATGAACGCATCTGGCGTTAATTACTACCTCGACGCAGCCGACAGCACATTGAAGGCAGACGGTACAGCAGCAGTGCTGGACGGCACAGACGGCGATGTTATGGTCGAAATACCCGAACACTGGGTGCTTGTAACAAAAGAAGACACTACGCTTACCGTTAAGCTCGCTATGGCAGAAGGCGAACTGGAAGGCGCACAGCGCGTTCCGCTGCACTACATAAGCGCATATCAGGCTACAGTGGACAATAACCTGATGCAGTCTGCAAGTGGCATAGGAGCAACTGGTAACCTTAATATAGGACAATTCCGACTTGCAGCCGACAGTAAAAACCCGAATGGTGCAAGATTCTGGTCGCAGATGACATACGACTATGCTGTTGACCTGTACTGGTTATTCTTGGTAGAATACGCAAACCGCAACTCGCAGGCTGCTGTAAACAACTCTCTTACTCCCGAAGGCTACAGACAAGGCGGCTTAGGTATGGGATGTACCTATGTTGATAGCATAAGCAACTGGCCAGCAGTAACCAACGGTGCTACCAACAGTCTTGGTAATAACAGCGGAGAAATATCAGGCGTTACCCCATTGAGCGGAAGCGGTACTGCAACCGTAAACAGCTACCGTGGAATTGAGAATCCGTTTGGCAACTTATACACGTTCTACGACGGCATTGTTAACATATTCGGCAATATCTACCGTGCAGCCGACATTGCCGACTACAAGTCGTTCTTCTACGAAGAAACTGACGATACTACCATGGACTATGCAGGCGGAGAAGTCGTGGTTACGCCAGACGGCAACGACGGCTACCTGTACTACCTATGTGTAGCACCGTCAACTACAGGCGACAATCTGTCCGACGACACCAAGTTCGAGCCTATCGATATGGCAACATTAGGCTATACGCTCGATGCTGAATATGTAGAAGATGTTTCTGGCTGCTTGTTTACAATCAACAACGGAGCTTCTGCGCTCGGTTCTATACTTGCAGAAACAGCAGGTGGCAAGTCGTTTGATATGAACTACTGTGATTATTCCTTTGTCTACGCCGCTTCGCTCTACTGCGTTTACGGTGGCGGTTGCGCCCGCGTCAGCGCGGACGTTGCGCCGAGCTACGGTCTCGCTTGCGTCGACGCCCACGTCTTCGGCTACGCCCACGCGAACCTCGGTTCCCGTCTTTGTTATACGGCAGACACAAAATAAAACCAACACACCCACGGCGACTGCATAATCAAATAACAAAATATCACTAATTATACATCCCTGTAAGTTATACTGTTACAGGGATTATTATTTAAAAACCATTAATACAACTGAATATTTTCAAAAAAAAATATTTGTTACTTTCAAAAAGTAATATTATCTTTGTGCCATCAAACTTTAATTTTTAAGAAAGATGGCAAAATTAACAGAAATTTCAGAGGACAACCTTAAGATTGTCAACGAGGTCATCGACGAGAGAGACCTCAACAGGTATATGGAGTTCAGGGTACTTTCAATCTCAAAGATGCCCACGGTAATCAAAGTGAACAAGGCAAGCGCCCAGACAGAATACCTTGCAAAGAAACAGGACTTGTGCGTAATAACCATTTACGAGGAGGCATTTGACCGCCTTGACGAACCCTCAAAGAAACTTATAGTGGAGAATGCAATATCGCAGGTTGGCTACGATACTGAGAAGGGTCGCATCATCATAACCCAGCCCGACATCTGCGTGACATCTGGTGCAAGGCAAATCTACGGGGACGCACTTCTCAATGCAGTTGAATCGTCGTCGCTTGCAATACAGCAGATTGCTGACGAGGAAAAGGAAAGGAAGGAATCCAAGAAGAGAGGAAGCAAGAATGTCGAACAATAGCAATAATAGCATTGACAACAGTCCTGCCGCCGACTTCATAAGGGACGCCTGTGACGAATTCCTGAGGACAATGCCGTCAATATCCGAGGATATGGGCAAGGTCATTGAGGAGGAAAAGACAAAAATGCTTAAGGAATTCCAAAAGCAGAAACAGAAAAAGGACGAACCGTCTTATTAGCGGGCGGTTCTCCTTATGATGCGCCTGGTTACCCTATTGACGTTACGGTCTTTAGGCGACGGTACTGGTGTAGGGTTCTTCACGATTTTCTTCGGTTGTACCGCCAGGACTTTTGCTCTACCACAACTGCATGCCATAGTTAATTCAATTTTTTTTCTATGATATAAATAGTGGTATGGTTGGAAAGTTTAAATGAAAATGTTATATTAAATAAAAAGAAAAATTTTAAGAAAATATGTCAATAATTTTTAACAAGTACGAAAACAAAATCGACCATTCGTGGTATGATTCAAGCAACGTTATCTATAGTGCTTGCTACGATAGCGATACTGCCAACAAGACCTTGAAGATTGTATTCAAGAACGGCGGTACATACCTCTACAAGGATGTTTCTGTGGACGATTACATTCAATTCAAGATGGCCGAATCCAACGGTTCAACATTCAACAAGTTGATAAAGAAGTACAAGACTGTAAGGCTTTCGGATACCGACATGGCAAAACTGGAGGAAAAGAAAACCCAACTTATCAACGAAAGCAATGAGGTATCAGAAATAACATCCAAGTTGTCATACACCCTGCAACTAGACAACAACAACGGAAACTTCAGACTGCTTCTAAATGGAAAACCCATTTTTGAGGGGGTTGAGGAACACGTTTCAATTGTAAGGCTTCTGAGGTCTATGGGTATTGTATACAATGCAGAAGTAACTGAAATCAACCAGACCACTGAGGAAGATTTTGAAAAAGCATCAATAATCTAAAAAAATAGCAATAACTATGGATATCGATTTTAAGTACATCGTTGCGGGAAAGAAGAAGACCGCAATTCAGAGAATGAGAGGGATGTTGTTCAACATTAAGCGTGAATATAACCTTACGGATACCGAACTGGCGAATGTCTTGGGTATAAACGAGGATTTTCTGTATGACTTCATGCGTGAGAAGTATGAAGGTGAAGTACCTTTTGATTTTGTGGCCAAGATGTTTTCAATCAAAAAGGCGAATGATGAAGAAATCATTACACCAATGGCTGACATTGTAATTGACGAAGTGTTTGGGGGTGCAAAGCCCAAGGATACATTGCAAGACAAGATTAAAAAACTCCTAAATATAATCGGTATTGTGAATGAGGACGATATTGATGAGTTTATTAGGAAGAACGACAACAAGGGGGCTTGCTGTCAACGTAAGGAGTGTGAGAATAAGTCCCATAAGGAAGAAGAAAACTCCCATGACGATGAAGACGAATTACCTGAAGGTACTTGCGGATTTTATTGCACAAGGGATGATGATGGTAATGTTAAGTACCAGGCAATTAACTACAAGAATGTAAAAGATTTCTTAAGAACCCTTTTTAGTCAAGAAAAATAATGGGATTTACACCTTCAAAATATCAGCAGGACATCTTTGATTTTATACAGCATGGTAATGGGAATGCTGTAATAAGCGCACTGGCTGGGTCGGGCAAGACTTTTACGTTGGTAAATTCCATGAAGTTGATACCCAAGAAGGAGAAATGTCTGTTTATAGCATTCAACAAGTCAATTGTTGAGGAACTTACCGAGAAACTAAAGGATAGGCCTAACTGCACAATAAGGACTGTACATAGTTTAGGCTTGTCCTTTTTGCAGAATAACCTTGACGTTCATATTGACGTTGACGAATACAAGTACAATTCCTTTTTAAGGGCAAATATTGGTAGGCTATCATCAATAGAGAACATCAATGAGTTACCCAAGGACGAACTAAACGAATATTTGGGTAGGATTATATCCATTATAAACTTCAGTAGACTTAATCTTGCACAATCGGTCAACGAGATAAGGAGCGTTGCATCAAACTATTCAATTCCAATTGAAAATGACGAGGACGATGTCGCGTTCAAGTGCTTGAAATGGGGAAAGGAAAACGTCACCACAATAGACTACACCGATATGGTATGGCTACCCTTTGAACTTTCCCTTAAGCCCGTAGCCAACAAGTACGACTGGATTTTCTTTGACGAGTGCCAGGATGCGAGCGTCGCTGGAATAAAACTATTCTTGCGTTGCTTCAAGAGAGGTACAAGGTTCGTTGCCGCAGGTGACAGGAACCAGTGTATAAACATGTTCGCTGGTGCAAGTGAAGAAGCCTTCGATTTCATGTGCAATTACCAGAACACGACGGTATTTCCCCTTCCAATATCCTATAGATGCGACAGGAAAATTATTGAGATGGCACAGGATATTGTCCCCGACATAATGCATAGGGATGATGCTGACGAAGGTATTGTTGTCACAGATTGCTTCACAAGCAGTATTAAGGACGGCGATATGGTACTTTCACGCACAAAAAGCCCGTTGTTCCGTCTGTACACAAAACTGCTCAGAAGAGGCCGTAAATGCTTTATAAAGGGGCAGGACGGAGTAGACGGACTGATTGAACTCCTCAACCTCTCCGAACAGGAGGAACTGAATCCTGAACTTGATAAGGCTGGGGTATTCTCGGAACTATACGAGCATATGTTCAAGGAACGGAACAAGTTGTTGACAAAAAGAGGTATAACCATTGAGGATGCAACTGTTTCACCTTATATAATGAACATATATGATTCGATATCGGCACTTATAATATTGGGCGACTTGTGCCACAACAGCCGAGAGGAACTTAGGGAACTGCTTGATAAAATACAGAACAGCGAACCCGAAGGAATATGCCTTTCAACAATACACAAGGCCAAGGGGCTTGAAGCCGATAACGTATACATACTCTGCCGTTCGTCAATGCCGATGAGCAAGGCAAAGAAGGACTGGGAAAAAATTGAGGAGACAAACCTCATATACGTTGCTTACACAAGAGCAAAGCATAAGTTGGGTTTTATATCGGAAACTGAAATACCGCCATCGGGGGCTTTAAAGGAAACCAACAGTATAATAGAGGATGTTGCTTCAATAGAAGGTAGGCTTGAAGCACTGCTTGGTTACGAGGTGACGGAACACGTTTCGGAGGAGGAACTGTCAAGGTTCAGAATCAAGGGGGCGACGAAAATAGAGCCGTTACATAAGGACGACAACACGATAATTGTTATGAATAGTAGTACGATTATTAGTGGGGAGGATGACCTGTTGAAGGAACTGGAAGGTCTAATCTAGATATTTAGTGAAAAGGCCTTCGTTTGGAAGACTATATTCGGCGTAGAAGGATTCCAGTCCATGCTTCAAGTTCTTGTGGTGTTTCAAAGACTCCAAATACAAATCAAAACTTACAGTATTTTCGTTGATGTTGCGTTTACTCTTGTCCATTCTAAACTTGGCATATGCATTACGCATCTTATTGATAATCCTTCTGTCCGCATAATGAAATATTCGCAACCATTGTTTCACTGACATTCCGAGTTGATAAATGTATGGAACTGCTTCCTCACCGTGTTCACTTAAAAAATTCATACCCTCGATAATATTCTTGTATTCTGAAATTTCAGTAAGACATTCCTCAAAGTTCTTGTCGGGGTTCATTTCCATCAAGTCAGCATAGAACTGATGAACCATGGCATCCTGTTCGTGCGGGAATGTGTAATAGGTTAGTCGTCCCACAATCCTCTTTGCGTCAATTGGACTTCCACTGAATTCAATGCAAATATCATAAAGTTCTTTTCTCTTTTTAATTCCTTTACTGTATTGAAATAAATGGGTTATTTCGTGATAAACAGTGGATTTAAATTCATTATCTAATTTTTTGCTAATCCAAGCACCTACAAGCCTTAAATATTTAGAATCATAATCAAATTCACTGTTAATGTTTAAACCTTGCCTAACTAATTGGTTATATTGGTCATAATCTTCACAGACATATATATAATATTCAACCTTCACCGTTCCGACATTTGGTGCGATATCTGATACTGGAAATTCAAAAGTGTTTGTACAATAAGTTGCATTACTGAGGTCTGAAAACGTTACATCATCATTTTGTTCAATCTTTTTCTTCACATCATCTTCTATCAAGTTATATAATCTATCACTTGTCTTGGTGACAATTTCAGATATTGACCTTTCCTCGTTAATAGTATGTTTCATAGTTCATTTTTTATGGTTGTTTATTTTTCTTGTTGATATTCATCATAGAACGACTCAAGTCCGTAGGATAAATTGTTATACCAGACTTTCATCTTTTCAAATTCATTCAACTGTTTGACTTTCTCGTTTATCAGATGCGGTTTAAAGTCAAGGATATATTTCCTATAAGCGTCCCGCAACGGGCTGATAAGGCTCATGTAAGTATTTTCTACAGCATTGTCGTTGAGTTCTTTCTTATAGTCATAATACTTTGGATTACTGTCATTTTTAAAGGTTTCACACATACCCTTTATCTTTTTATATACTGAAAAATTTTCAAGACAATCACTAAAGTCCTTTTCAGTATTTTCCTTTGCTAACTCCAAGTAGAATTCTTTGGCGACTTCTTTCAATTTTTTGGTTGCATTATATTGGCATAATTCACCAACAATACGCTTGGCATCATCATCACTATTGATGAATTTAATACAGGTGTTATAAATTTTTTCCTTACTGTGGTATTGTCTCAAATTATCAAGTTTTGAATAAAGTCTTGGTTTGAAATCTGGCATCAATTCACTTTTCAACTGGAACCCAATAATTCTCAGATGTTTTTTTTCGTAATCAAAATCATTATGAAAAAAATTATCGGTTCTAAAGATATTGATGTAATCTTGATTACCGAAACAAATGTAAATGTAATATTCAATGCTTATCATATCAACATCTGGTAGAATGTCCTTGATTGAATATTTGATGTTTCCAGTAACATAAATAGCGCCATTAACCTTTGAAAACATATATTGGTCGGCATCAACCTTTTCATTGAAATCCTTTTTGATTATATCATATAACCTTTCAGTTGTGTCAACGACTTCATCATATATTTTCGGTTTGGGGAATGTTGGTGATGAAAGAATCATAATAAATAATTTTTTTGATAAAAATAGACGAAATTGTGAAGGAAAACAAGAACAACTAACTCAGATATTCTTTCACCAGTTGATTGACCTCACCATCAGATAACAGACGCATTGACTTTATCGGCTTTGGGTCGAAGAGGTAGAGAATATCAGTTGATTCGGTTGCAAACTCATAGGAATTATAACCAGCATCTTTAAGAAGCAACTTGTCATTAACATTTAACCCATCAATCCCGTCAAATGTTCCTTCGGGATAACCGCACACATCTTCAACTTCGTTTGTATCTGCCACACACAACAAATTGTCATCAATAAGATATTCGGCAATATGTGCATTTGGTATAAGAGTTCCATCATCCTCGTCTTCAAATATATAAAGTAGTGTATCCATTGCGTCAGGTGTCAACCAAATCCCACCTTCTTTATGAGGAATATCGCCAGTGAAACCACGATAGTACTTCGTTGTACCGAAATCACGGCCATCCTCGTTCAACTCACCTGAAGTGATGTAGTTGTCACAGATTTGGACACGGTTGTTTTTCATATCAATGAAGTCGTTGAAGTCGTCCATATCCTTCTTCTCCATAATCTTGTCACATATTTCAGCCGTCATTTCAGCACCCTTTCGCGTCCCCATGAAAACGTTTTGCAGGTAGTTGTTGAACATTTCGGGTTCCATCCTTGAAACCGCCATAAGGTAGAAGTTGGGTTCTATCACCGACATGTCAACGTTAATCTTCTTGAACATCTTCATAATAAGTTCCCACAGTGGCAGTCCGATACGCTTATCCCATCTGTCGGCAAGGGAGAAGTCAGCCTTCTTCAATATGTATTGTGTCCGTTCAAGGTCATCGGGTAATCCATGGGATATTGCAAGTTCCAATATACCCTTTATCCCTTCCATAAGCAACAATGGAAATACCGCACCGCTTGCAACAATCTTCGGTGCAACCTTGTCGCCACTTATATACAAGTCAACATTGGATTCCGAATACCCCTCACCATGTTCATCCTTCCTTTCGTTACCCTTGCAGTAGAGTTCGGCCTGTGCCAGTATGTTGTAGTCGTTATATAGGGCTACCAGTTTAGGGTTGATTTTCTTCACCTCATCACCATACAGCGATATGTCCGAGGCATAATATATTGCCGCCCCGTAAGTGAGCGCGTTGAGCATCCTGCGCTTGTAGACCTCATCGGTAAGGCTTGCCATATCGTCAATGTCACCAAAATAAAAGTCGTCAGTCGGTTCGGGAACTTCCCTGTGGCTTGAAACATCAACGCCAGGTATGAGTTGCAATACAAGTTCTATCGTATCGTCTGGTACATTGAACAGATTGCATATTACAGCACGGGCAATATCCTCAAGCGTACCAGCATCGGTTTCCTCAGTACGGCTACAGATACCAGTCAGTTTGTCAAGCATTGAAGGCACTTCCGACAGGTCATGGTCACCAAGTTCTTCCATAATGCTTGTGAATTTGCGCGAAACCGCCTTGACAATGAACTTTTCCTCATCCTCTGGTGGGTATGAAGGGTGGTCGCCAAGCGATGTCTTATGCTGTCGTAATGCGTCCAGTATGTATGACGGCAACTTGAGTTGTTCCATAGCATTAAAGGTTTTTCAAAAACTTCTTGAAATTTATCTCACGGGAGTTTTCACGGAGGAAATCCCTTCTCATACGCATAATATCTTCCTTAGACAATATCCTGCCCTCTTGTATACTTGCGGTAATTTCAGTCTGTTTGCCGTTAACATTAGCCTCGGTTCCCAACTTGACATCAGGGTCATTAATGTTTATGCCGTTCTGTGTTGCAAGTTTTGCTGTGTTAGCAAGTGCCACCGACGGATTGTTTTTTTCGGATGATGTTGGGTTTGTCTTGCTTATTGTGACGTCATTCGACGGATTGCTGTCACTTATAACAGTATCTTCGTCAACAGTCTGGTAGTTTCCAGACATGAGGTATTCGTATTGTGATTCAGTTATTTTGAAGTTCCTTTTCATATTTGATTAAATATTTTTTAATAAATATTTGGTAGTTTGAAAAATAGTTCATATTTTTGCCACAGATTTTAAAAATGAAAGGGTTATATTATGCTAAGCGAGGAAAGAATTAATGCAAACTACTTGAAGTTCATCCAGTACCTTGAGAAGTACGGATGCTATTCGGAAGAAATGATGAACGACATGGGGGAAAGAATAAAGAACGCCCCATATTCGGGAACTGTTGACTTTGGCGGTGCCTACAGAGGCGGTCTTATTGATGTTACCTTGAACGTGTTATGCAGGGTCGGTCACTTTGTAAACAGCGCACTGACGACAAACTGCAAGTTCCTTGGGGTTAACCAGAATATGCTTATGAAGGTATTACTTTTGCTCAACGTAGCAAAGGCTGATATGTTCATACCGCAGTCAAACGACTGGAAACGCAAGAATGGTATGCCCTACGAGTTCGTGGACAGCAAGACCAAGTTGAAGTTCGGTGAAAGAAGCCTATACCTGTGCCAGAAGTACGGAATAAAGTTGGAGGAGGAAGAATTCGAGGCGTTCCTCTGCATTGACCGCGAGGAGGATGCTGGCGAGAGATTCAGTTCACCGCTATATGCTATGGTCAAGGCAACAAAGATGTTCACGCTTGTCTATAACAGACAATTGGTTCTGAGCGAAAAAAATTGATAGTTAACTATTTATATATAATAAAACACTACAAGATTATGTCGGAAAGAACAATAACACTAACAGAATCTGAACTTGAAAAATTAGTTCAAAGAATGGTCAATAACTACCTTAAGGAAGGAATTGATGTTTGGCGTGATAATGATGGAAAACGTTTGGTTGCACTTAATGATAAACACGATAATTACGTTGATACCAATGATATACATCATCCTTATCTTTTTTCTGACACACAGCGTGGCTACAGAACCCTTTCAATCTTTCAAAGAAAGGAAACCGCAGACCATATGGACGCCAATCCGCTTCTAAATGCTTTGAAGCAACGGAAAGGATGGAAATTTGAAAATGCAACACGTGACCTTAAGATACTGCTTAGAAAGTTCGTTGCTGCCTCTAAACTTCTTCCGAAGTACGATACAGTTATAATGACACCTTCGAATAATGATTTGAACAAGATAGTGTTTAGATATTTGATTAGATTAATTCCACACAACTGTATGTTCGAAGAATTTTTCATGAAGTTTTCTGCTGACGAGGTCTACGATAATATGATTGATGATAACTACATCAATTCACATTTTGAAAACCCTGGGAAGGTTTATAATGATATTGATGACGCATTTCAATTAATGAATACTGAAAATGGTGGAATCTTTTCTTACAAATACCTACAGCACACAAAATACCGTGAAGCAATCATCCAGTCGATGAAAGTGAATATGGGTTCGCACAACGAGTTGAATTATGCTGATGCGATAAACGGAAAAGATGTTATGGTTTTTGATGACACAATCACCACTGGCAAAACGATTTCAGATTCTGGAAAGGCTATAAATGATATGTTTGCCCCAAAATCGCTAACATATGTTACGTTGTTTTCAGCACTGGCCGATAGCAACAGTTCACAACAGAAAATAACCACAGTCTGACTTTTCTAATTTTTTCAATTCTTTTTTTGCCAAGCACCTCAACCCAAGAGGTGTTTTTTCTTTTATATTCGCTTGTTTTTATTTGTTCCCATAACTATTTTCATTGAAAATTAATTTTAATTCGATGAAGAAATTATGGTTATGGATTAAATTAGCGTTTACATACCTTGCGTTTGGTATGAAGAAGACCGAGCAGGACATTCTTACCACCAAGGGTTTGAAGGATGACGTTGACAGTGGTGTTGAGGCGGAGGTTACCGACCAGCGGGTATCGAAGGCTCTATTGAAGGGTGAACTTACACAGGCGGTAAAGGAATTGCGCTACAGGACATACAAGGTTGACGCTGCCTCAAGGTTTTTTGAATATTATTCCCCCACACTTACCCACAAGCGCGAGAAACTTGAACAGAAGATGGTTGCGTTTGAAAATTCAGACAACAGGGAACTTATCCTTATACAGCCCAACTTCACCAAGACAGAAACATTGCTTGAATCAATGGAGAGGATTGAAAGACATGAGGAACGCAAGGAGGAATACTACCTTTATATTGGAAGGGAATATGACTTCAGCCCAAGGTTCCCGTTGGAAAAATATGCTACAAAGGCTGTTGTATTCAAGGGCGACGATGAGGAACACGCAGTTGTTGACTTCTACGTATCGAAGTATGCCAATCCAGACCTCAAGGTTTCAAAGGCATTCATTAGTGAGGTTGAAAGGGTTAGGGATACTGGAAAGTCAAGCGACATTACCGATATAAGCGAACTTACCTTTATGACGTTGAATGCTTATGGTGTAGTTGATATGTTCCTTTATACATTCAAGGACTTCAAGTTTATGAAGGTGCTGGAATTTGACGGCAGTTATATCATACGATTTGAATGCAGGATTGATGTCAACGGAGAGGATATGACCAAGGAATACTACTGCAAGGAGATGGATGAGAAATATAAGACCAACGCCCCGAAGGACTTTGTACTGGATATTACCAACACCCCAGTGGTAAGGGAATATGTATGTGCAGAATGTGGTAAGGTTGTGAAGTATGATACTACCGAGATAAACGCATTGGAACCAGTATCATTGGATGACCTTGACGAACAGGAAGAGAGAAGCAACGTAACCGAATATATGGATATGGAGATGTCGGAACAGACCTTTGGCAAGAAGTTGTGCAAGGATTGTCTTGAAAAGAAACTGAACAGCCTCAAGTCAGTATACGAAAATAGAGGAAATAATAACAAGTAAATTTATATAGAACTATGAGCGAAAATATCTTAGAAAGTTACCTCAAGCAAGTAGAAGAGGACAAGAAGAACGAAAACAACAACCTTCCGAATGGTGTTAATCGTGAGGATATGACTGACGAACAGTATGAACTCTACCAGAAGGAGTTGAACAAACTCAGACAGCAGTCGAACGCGGAAGCCGAAGCAAAGAAGAAGTTTAATGAAACTTATATCAAGATTTCGGAGGAAAGCCTTATTTCAACTGACAAACTGGCAGTTGAAGATGCAACGATAAAGGTAAAGAGAGCGTATTGCCCTCATTGTGGTAAGGAAATCGTATCCAAGTTGCCGTCTATGTGGAACCCCTATACTGGCGAGAAGATTTGCCGTTATGACTGTGAGTGTGGTTTCAAGGCTAATTTGGAATATACATATCCGAGACTTATAATCCTTGACAAGGATGGAAACGAACTTGACATTCAGTTCTAATAATAACGAGAAGAAATTGAAATTGAGACAATGAAGAAGACTATTGCAATTGACCTTAATGATGTTGTAAGGGATTTCAGCGGACAGTTTGCCTTCTTATACAAGAAGTACATTGACGGTACTTGCGAGATTAAGAAGGAAGACATTACTGACTTTGACCTTTCCAACGTGTTTGAGTTTGAGGATGAGGACGCATACAGGAATTTCAGATATATTGACTATGCGTTTGACCTTCATGCAAGGGCTATGATGTGTGACGACAGATTGAGCGCATCGTTAAACAACTGGATTTGCAATGAGTTGGGCAATCTTGACGAACCTCCGACAATATTGGTGGTAAGTCCGTTTGAGATTGCACTTACAATCCAGTCAACGCTTTCGTTCCTTGCCGCACACGGCTGTAGGGAGAGGGAATATTATTTCCCGATGGATTCGGCGACTATATGGGACAGATGCGATGTGCTTATTACTGCCAATCCCAACCTTATCGCCATGAAACCAGAAGGAAAGACTGCCATCAAGATTGAAACCGCTTACAATAAGGATGTTGAAAGCGATTATACATTCAATTCGATGATGGATGTTATTGAGGACAAGGACGAAACTGTTTTAAAGTTAATGGAGGAATAGACAATGAGTGAATTTATTTTATTTGACGACAAGAAGTATGCATTGGACTTGAACAAGTGCATCGAATTCATGCTGAGTGGCAAGGATACAGAGACCAGCAAGAGTGAAACATACGGGTTACTTGAAGACAGTGACAAGTTGCAGGTGATAAGCCGTGAATTATCTGAAACCAACAGTAACTGTAACGATGTCATATCTAACATCAAGTATGACTTGTTAAAGAACATATTGAATATGCTTCTTTCGCCAATCTTTGATTCAAGCGGACAGCCGTTGATGGTTAAGTGTTTTGACCATATGCACTTTGGACAGATGCTGGCTTTCAACACTTTGGTTAACGCTGGAATTTTGGTTGAAATTGACGAAGATAACGAAAATAAAATTGAATATTAATAAGAACTATGAGCAACAAGAAGGACACTAAGATTATTGAGAGGGCGGAATTTGCCATAAACAATATCAGGGAAAAGAAGAACAAGTGGTTTTTCTTCGTGGTAGATTCCAAGAATATACCTAATTCTAGCA
>Ga0265298_10002733_pt1 | contig 24086 bp, 8 predicted proteins | sample AusTroGonzalo_MG_3_FD_193486 | JGI IMG/M metagenome (GOLD analysis project Ga0265298, IMG submission 193486) | Bovine rumen microbial communities from tropical cattle in Woodstock, Queensland, Australia - Gonzalo_01 | ecosystem: Host-associated > Mammals > Digestive system > Stomach > Rumen ...
ACGGCCCTTATGACGTCTGCATCCAGGACAACTCCCGCTTCGGCGGAGGGTTCGAGCTCCGCGTCAAGAGTCCGGCCAAGGAACTTTCGCCGGGCGAGACGTACTCCTTCAGTGCTACGTTTTCGTCGTCGTCAAAGCTGACGCTTTCGACGCCGGCGCCGGTCAAGATTGCCGCTGGCGGCGACTGGATGCCGATGCGCCCTTCGTCGGCCGTGCAGCCAGGCAGCGCGCTCGACTTCTCGTCCGTTTGCGGCGTCGACGCGCCGGCGGGAAAATACGGACGCGTCGTGGTGCGGAACGGACACTTCGAGTTCGAGAAGCGTCCGGGCGTTGCGCAGCGCTTCTACGGCGTGAACCTGTGCTTCGGCGCGAACTACGGGCAGACGAAGCAGGAGGCCGACGGCTTTGCGAAGCGACTGGCGCGTCTTGGATACAACGCCGTGAGGCTGCACCACCACGACGGGATGCTTGTGACAGGCGCCAAGGACGGGACGACGATAAACCCCCGCAACATGGCCGAGCTCGACGCGCTCGCAGCCGCGCTCTTTGAGAACGGCATCTACGTGACGACCGACTTGTATGTTTCCAGGCGCGTGCCGTACCGCCAGGGCGGAATAGACAAGGACGGATATTTCGAGATGCAGGCGTTCAAGGAGGCGGTGCGCACGAACGATCTGGCCGCCGCAAACCTCATCCGGTTTACGAAGGAGTGGCTGACGCACGTGAACCCGCACACGGGAAGGCGCTGGGCGGACGAGCCCGGAATCGTCGGCATCTCGCTCGTGAACGAGAACTGCCCCGACAATTCCGCCAAGCTTTCACCAGCCGAGTTGGAGCGCGCGAAGGCGGCGGAAGACAAGTTCTTCGCCCTCATGAAGCGGACGATTCGCGACGAGATCGGGTCCGCGATTCCCCTGTCCGACCTCAACGGATGGAGTACGAATCCAATATGGGAGGACTGCCGCAGGAAGTTCGACTATGTCGACATGCATTTCTACGTCGACCATCCCAAGTTCCTCGAAACGCCTTGGCGCCTGCCGAGCTCGTGCGGAAACGCCAATCCACTGCGCGGCGCGAAACCGCACGGGGTTTCCAACGCGGGAAGGTGCAGGCTGGATGACAGGCCGTTCACCATAACGGAATGGAACTTCTCAGCTCCCGGAAGATTCCGCGGCGTGGGTGGCATCGTAACGGGTGCCTGGGCGGCGCAGCACGACTGGGACGGACTCTGGCGCTTTGCATGGAGCCACGACATCGTCGGCGTTAAGACACCCGAGAAGAAGGCGATAGGATATTTTGACATGTCCGGAGATCCGCTGCAGCTTGCCTCCGAGCGGGCGACGATGTGCCTTTTCCTGCGACGTGACATCGCTGTAGGAGACGACAAGTCTTTCGTCGTCGACGGCAAGGCGGGGACAATGGCGATCGACACGCCGATGACGTGCGGCGTGTTTTCCGAAGGCGGCCGCATGCGTGCCGGATGCCTCGTGGCGGACTGCGGTGGCGTGCCCGCGACGATATGGGCGAGTTCGCTTGACGGGAAGCCGATTGCCGATTCGTCCCGCATCTTGCTGACGCATTTGACGGACGTGCAGAACACAGGCGCGACTTTTGAGGACGACACGATGCGGGTGCTCCTCGCATGGGGTGACCTTCCGCACCTGATGCGCAATGGGAAGGCGAAGGTAGCCTTGGCTCTTGCCTCGGGTAAGTTCGAGGTCTTTGCTCTCGACGGCGATGGATCTCGGCGTCGCAAGGTGCCGAGTGTCGTGAAGGGCGGGCGGCTCGCCTTCGTCGCAGACATAGGGGCCGACCCCGCGTCGGCGACTTACATGTACGAGATCGTAAGACTCGGTTCCGGGAAAACATTCAAGTGAGCGTTGGAGGACGGCCGTGGAAAAACTTGCGAAAACGAGGCGGTGAGGGCCGAATGGGTGGCAAGGACGATTCTGTGCATCCGAACGGCGCGGCGCTGATTCCGTTCGCCGTTTTCGCGGCGTTCTACGTGGGGCTTTCGCTTCTCGCGGGGCACCTCGGGTTCGAGATGCCGTGGTACAAGGTGTCGATGCCGGTCGCCTTCCTGGTGGCGTCCGCGGCGTCGTTTGTCCTTGTTCGCCGTCGCTCCCTCGAGGAGAAGGTCGAGACGTACGCGCGCGGGATGGGCGACCAGGACATAATGGTCATGTGCCTCATCTTCATCCTCGCCGGGGCGTTCGCCACGATAGCGAAGGGATCGGGCGCGGTGGATGCGGCGGTGGCGATAGCGCAGCGCTTCGTCCCGGCGCAGTTCATGGTTGCCGGGGTGTTCCTCGTGTCGTGCCTTGTCTCGCTTGCAATCGGGACGTCCTGCGGGACAATCGCAGCCGTGACGCCGATTGCGCTCGGCTTCGCAGGTCCGCTGCAGCTGAGCTCTGCGCTGCTGATGGGCGCTGCGATCGGCGGGGCGATGTTCGGCGACAACATGTCGATGATCTCCGACACCACGATAGCCGCGACGCGCACCCAGGGCGTCCGGATGAAGGACAAGTTCCTCGCGAACGGATTCATAGCCGCGCCGGCCGCTCTTGTCGCGCTATTTCTCTACGCGATGTCAGGTTCTTCTGCTGCTGGGTCCGTCGAGATCCAGACTGTGGCTTGGCAGCATTTCGTCCTTGTTCTTCCCTACGTGTTCGTCCTCGCGCTTGCGCTGGTGGGGTTCAACGTGATGGCGCTCCTGTTCTTTGGGACTCTGCTTGCGGCCGTCATCGGCGGCGCGCTCGGCAGGTTCGCGTTCTTCGACGCGATGGACCTCCTCGGAAAGGGCGCGCTCGGAATGGGCGAGACGCTCATCGTGGCGCTGCTCGCGGGCGGGCTCTTCAGGTCGGTGCGCGAGAACGGCGGCATCGCCTGGCTCACGGACCGCATCGCTAAGGTGATAAGGGGTCCGCGCTCCTGCGAGCTCGGCGTGTTCTTCATCGTCGCGGCCGTGAACTGCTTCACGGCCAACAACACGGTCGCGATCGTCATCGCTGGTCCGATCGCGAAGGAGTGCGCGGAGAAGTTCAAGGTCGACCCCGTGCGCGTCGCGTCGGTGCTGGACACTGCGTCCTGCGTCGTGCAGGGGCTCATCCCCTATGGCGCGCAGATACTGATTGCGATGGGCGTCGCAAAGGGGCTGGACATCCAGATCGATTCGCTGTCGCTCGCCAAGAGTCTATATTACCAGCCGCTTCTTGCGATTGCCGTTTTGCTGTCTATGCTGAGGCGCAACGGCAACGTCATGCGCATGCACCATAAAATGCGCACATAAGCAGAGCCAAGCACTCTCCAAGTCGAAGCTTGGCTGTTTTGACTATCGCTCTATGTGTGGTCCGGGCGGCGTGACCAGCAGCGAGTACTTCCGCTTCGGTGCGGTGAGGAAGTAGTTGTCCGCATAGCGCTCGCAGAGTTTCGAGACGCCCGCGTCATCGTACTTGAGGTTGACCGCCGTGCCTTGGTTGACGGTGCCTAAGGACTGGCCCCTCTCGCCGATGAACACGTTCCCCGACATCGGCGCCGGCATTGAATCCGATCCGTCGGAATTCGTGAGATTGGAGTTGATCTGGACCAGCATCGCCTTGCTGCTGACGAAGGCGTTGTCGCGGACGGCATAGTTCTTCGCGCGATTGCCGTTTGTCCAGCTCTTTATGTGCGCGGCTTCGGTGAGAATGGGACGTTGCTCGCAGAATCCGGTGCCGGCGTCCCACATGATGTTGCTCACGATGGAGAAGTTCTCCATGTGGGAAGTGTTGCTGGAAGGTTGTTCACCGAGCGTGAGGAAGTATTCGATCGAGTAGTTGCAGCATTCGATTACGTTGTTGGAATAGCGCATGTTCTTCTGGTCCATCTGGGTGACCTTTTTGTTAAGGCCGAACTGCTGGGTGATGGCGGCGTCGTAGACCTGGTAGATGTAGCAGTTGTCGACCGTGTAGCCGTTGCATCCGCCGTATATCTCGACTGCGTTGCCGTAGCGGATCGGATAGTTTCGCTTGTCCGGATATTCGCTCTGTACAGACCCTCCGATCCAGCCGAATTCGCAGTTGGTGACCTTGAGATTGCTTACAGGGGTCGCGACCTCGTCGCTTCCCGCGCTGATGCCGTGGGCCCCGCAGTACTTTATGCAGAGGTTGTCGATGGTCACGTTGCTGTTGAGTCCGACATTGATTGCGTGCTTCCCGACGCAGAACTCGATGGATTTGAACCTGCTTCCCGGATTTTCCACGGAGTAGAGGTAGAGCGATCCGTCGCCTTTTGCGTTTTTCATGTAATCCCAGTATCGTGTCGACTTAGTGTAGTCGTGCCAGAAGTGGAGGTCGTAGGCGAGGTCCTTGTAATTGTGGGTGAAGTCCAGTCCGGTGTACTGCTGGGTGAATGTCTTTGTCGTTCCGTTTGTATGCATTACCGGCACGATCTTGATGCCGTGCGCCCTGCCGCCGTCGAAGACTATCGTGCCGACGTCGCTCTTGCCGGCGTTGTATCGCCAGACGTTCGGCACGTCCGTCGGCTCCCACTTGTTTGGATCCGCGCCGTTCTTCGGCGAGACGTAGATGCAAGGCTTGGGCCCAGTCCCGTAGGCGGTATACGTGACGCTGGATTTTGCGTTGAGCACACCGCGAAAGACGTCACCGCGTCTGAAGCGCACGTTCGAAACGAACCAATCATTGTTGGTATTGACCATGTCAAGGGTTTTCCATGGTTTTTCGGGCGACTGGCCGTTGTTGTTGTCGTCGCCGGCTGCGGAAACGTATCGCGTACCCCAGGAGCTTGAGGACATGTTCGGCGTCGCGCGTATCTCTGCGATTCGCTGGTCCGTCCGGTCGCGCAGGTCCTCGAACGACTTCTGGGTTATCGGCGCGAGGTGGCCCTTTGCGTAGCCGGGCATGTCGATTGTTGCGGCGGAAGCGGTGAAGGCCGCAACTTCGACAAATGCCGCGGCACAAGCCGCGGTTCCAAAACAGGCGATTGTCTTCATGATGCAATTGTACCATATTCCGTCCGCCCGGCGTTAAATGACATGTCAACTTTTTGCGGGAAGGAGTTGCGGCGTTTTCGCGGATTGTGGTAAACTGTCCGCCAACACTGGAGCAGGAACTCGTGAAAGAGCACAATAAATTTGCAAAGCGCATGGGAGCCCTGGCTGCGGCGTGCGCCGCGGCGATTACAATGAGCGCCAGTTCGGCGCAAGCCGGGAGTCCGGATCACCAGGTCGTAAGCGGAGTCTGGACGGTTACGAACACGACGCCGAGGTGGGTCGACGGCACGCTCTCCTTCGCGGACGGCGCGCGCGTCGCGATCGCGAAAGAGTCGCAGTTCGCCACGTCCGCGAGCAATGGCGTCGCGATAGCCGTGGCGACCTGCGGAATCGAGGGCACTCCGTCGATCACGAACTACAACTTCGGCCTCAAGATGTCGGGGCGGATTGACCTTCGCGGAGGGAGCCGCCAGGTCGCGAACCTCGTGGGCGCGCCCGACGTGACGCATGCGCAGACATTCGGCGTCACTGGCGTCTGGACGGTCGAGGAGCCCGTGGAGATGACGGTCGACGGCACGCTGAGCTTCACAAGCGGAGCGCGCGTGGTTATCGCGGACGAGTCGCTTTTCTCCTCAATCGGACGCGAAGGCGTCGTGATTGCAACTGCTGTCGGCGGGATCACCGGAGTCCCCCGGATCGAGAACTACGACTTTGCACTGAAACTGTCGGCTGACGGCAAGTCGCTGATAGTCTACGACAACATTCCTGACGTTGCCAACTGGTCAACGTTCTCCAGAAAGATAACCGTCGCGTTTACCGGAGCCCAGAGCGACGCGACGCTCACGAACTTCCCGGTGCTCGTCAGGATGTCGCCTGCAATCGACGGCTTCAGCTACGCGGACTTCAAGCGGGAGAACTGCGCAGACCTCAGGTTCGCCGACTCGGACGGGAACGTCATCCCGCACGAAGTCGACACGTGGAACACGAACGGCGAATCGACGGTGTGGGTGAGGGTCCCCAGGCTAAATGCCGCGACGACGATAACGGCATACTATGGCAGCCTGCATCCGGTCCGGGCGAAGGACGCGGCGGAAGTCTGGAGCAACGGCTACGCGGGCGTGTGGCACCTTGGCGCGGCGGCGGACGCGACCGTCCAGCCCGACTCCTCCACCAACTGCTTCGACTTCACGGACGCCCCCACGTATCCCGGTGGAATGGTAAACGACGTCGGCGGCATTGTCGGCAAGGCGGTGACGGGAGGCGGACGCAGCGACGGCAAAGGACAGTACCAGTACAGCGACAGCGACGGGCGGCTCGACGGGTTCGCGGCAATCACCGTCGAGGCCTGGACGTATCAGGACCACCACGATCCCGGTACCGCCGATCCATTCGGTGTGATCGTCAAGAAGTACAACGGATCCCAAGCCCAGGCGTTCAGCTTGATGGAGCAGAAGTTGGGAACCGGGTCCTATCCGTTCGCGTTCTACATCGACAATGTGACCAACAGGGTATATTCCCCCATACCCCAAAGGGCTGTCTGGAACCATGTGGTAGGCGTGTGGAACGGCACGTCTGGCTATCGCAACGATTATGTGAACGGAACCCCGCAGCTCAGCGAGACCAACAGGAGCGATCTGTGCGTTGGGAAGCTTAACAAGGTCGGCGGGACCCTTATCCTTGGCAACAACTGGCAAGGGGGTGTCGAGCAGTTCAAAGGCGTCATCGACGAAGTGCGCATTTCCAGCGTGGCCCGTTCCGGCGCCTGGATAAAGGCGTCGCACGACACGGTGGCGAATCCGAACTTCGCGACGTACACCGTCGAGACCATCGAGCCTGCGGCTGTAGCTTACGCGAAGGAAGTCAATGTCGCGTTCACCGGCTACTCGGGCACTGCGCTCGCCAACTTCCCGGTGCTCGTCAAGCTTTCGCAAAGCATCCCGGGCTTCAGGTACGCCGACTTCACGCTGCCGAACGGCGGGGATTTGCGGTTCTTCGACGCGGGCGGGAACCTCCTTGCTCACGAGATCGACACGTGGAACCCGAACGGCGTCTCGACCGTGTGGGTGAAGGTCCCGACGCTCAGCGCCTCGACTTCGATCAAGGCGAAGTACGGGTGCGACGGGACTCCTCCGGACGTGAGCGCGAAGGACGTGTGGGACGACGACTACGTGGGCGTGTGGCACCTCGGAGAGAGCGGGGTGCCGATGAAGGAGTCGAGCGAGACGTCGAGCGACTTCACGAGGGCGTACGGTTCGACGATCGGCTATGCGGCGGACGGCATCGTCGGCAAGTCGGTGGACTTCTCCGCCAACGGGCAGAACAACTCGCTCGTCGCCAACGACCACGATGCGCTCGATGGCTTCTCGAAGTTCACGGTCGAGGCGTGGACGTTCCAGACCGCGCACAAGTCGAACGCCGGCGTGCTTTCGAAGCGCTCCGGCAACACCAGCGAGGTGGCCTACTGTCTCTACAGCATTAACGAGAGAATGGTGTTGACCGTTCCCCCGAACAAGAATTCCGCCGGCGAGTGGACATACCACTTCGCGCCGGACCTGGGCGAATGGAACCATTTTGCCTATACCGTCGACATGATCTCGACGAACAAGAACGTCCATGGAGTCAAGAACGGCGTCTCGAGCACATGGTACAATTCGAAGAACCTCCGCGGCCCGATGGCCAACTGCGCGAGCGACCTCGTCCTTGGCAACATGTATGTCGGCGCGACCAATTCGTTCAACGGTAAGATCGACGAGGTGCGAATCTCGAAGACGATACGCTCCGACGCGTGGCTAAAGGCGACCTACGACACGATCGCCAATCCGTATTTTGCAACATATTCGATGGATGGCTACGAGCCGCAGGTCATCTTCGCAAAGGAGGTCTCGGTCGCGTTCGGCGGCGTCCAGAGCGGCGTGACGCTCACGAACTTCCCGGTGCTCGTCCGGCTTTCGGAGAACATCCCCGGCTTCAGATATGCCGACTTCAGCCAGACAAACGGCGGCGATCTCCGGTTCTTCAACGCGGACTGCAACCTCCTCTCGCACGAAATCGACACGTGGAACCCGAACGGCGTCTCGACAGTATGGGTGAAGGTGCCGACGCTCAACGCCTCGACGACGATCACGGCGAAGTACGGATGCTCGAATCCGCAGACCGTGAGCGCGAAGGACGTGTGGGACGACGACTACGTGGGCGTGTGGCACCTCGGAGAGAGCGGGGTGCCGATGAAGGAGTCGAGCGAGACGTCGAGCGACTTTGCGTCGTCCTACGGAAAGACCATCGGGTACGGAGCCGACGGCATCGTGGGCAAGTCGGTCAACTTCCCCTCCGGCGGGATCTCCAACGCGCTCGTGGCGGCCGACCACGACGCGCTCGACGGGTTCTCGAAGTTCACCATCGAGGCGTGGACGTTCCAGGACGAACACAAGTCGAACGCCGGCGTCCTCTCGAAGCGCAGCAGCAACACCAACGAGGTGGCCTACTATCTTTTTGACGCCTTGCCTAACAACAGCTATCCGACTATGGCGTTCTGCGTCGGGACGAACAGGAACACCGGGACGGACTGGACATATCACGCGCACCAGACTTTTGGCGCGTGGAACCACCTTGCCTATACCGTCGACATGACCAAGTCCACTTACAACACGTGCGGTTACAACAACGGCAGCACGGCTGGAACGTGGAGCAAGAAGTATCCGTCTATGATGCCAAACTGCAAGAGCGATCTCATCCTCGGCAACCTCGGTGCCAACAACGCCGGCAATGCCTTCAACGGCCGTATCGACGAGGTGCGAATCTCGAAGGCGATTCGCTCGGCGGACTGGATCGTAGCGACGTACGAGACGGTCATGAAGCCCGACTTCGCGACGTATTCGACTGTCAACGGCACGCTCTCCGGCTACGCCGCGTGGATGAACGCGCGGGAGCTTTCCGGCGCTTTTGACGAAACGGCCGCGAAGGGGATTCCGAACGGCATTCGCTACGCCTTCGACATCGACCCCGAGAAGGGCGCGGCCGAGATTGGAGAGCCGATCATCAAGGTCGCCTTCGACGCGGACGGCAACCCGGTTGTCGAAGCAAGAAACCTTGCGGACGGACGCGAGGACGTCACCTTCGGCATCCTCGCGACGCCAGACATCTCCGACTGGAGCGATTCGGTTCTTGTGCCTATGGAGAAGTTCGGAGACGAGTTCTGGAAGCCATCGGAGAGCAGGTCCTCTGGCTACGTCTTCCCACCCCAGCTGTTCTTCAAGTACAAGATTGAAGTACAATAGCAAAGTTAGTATTATGCCATGAAACTCCGCCGTGTCCTCTTCGCTGCCGTCACGGAAGCAGGATGGAGGCGCTTTTGCCTACACTGTCGAGGTGAAGGGGCTTCACGCGACTGGGACAACGGGCGTCCCGCCCGTTGACGCTGCGGCACTTCCGCCACGTCTAAAAACCTCTGTGCCCAAAAAGTTGACGTGCAAACTGACACGCGGCTGCGTTTTGTGGTAAAATACCAACATGAAACCCAGCCGAATTGTCGTTTTCGCCGCGGTTGCGCTTTGCGCGATGCGGTTGCTTGCAGACGCCAACATCGCCGACTTGAATCTCAAGGCGAGGACGGACAAGGACAACCCGATCAACTACTCGGAAGGGGAGGACATCGTGTTCAGGTTCTTCCTCGACGGCGTTACGGAGTTGCCGCAGGCGGTGCAGGCGAAGGCGCCGCTGTACGTGATCTGGAAACGCACGGGCGACGACGGCGCGACGGCCTGGGGCACGAACGCGATTTCGCTCGCGCAGGGATTCACCGCGACGACCCGTCTCGCGATCCCCGGCATCATCCGCATGCAGGGGACGCTTGTCGGCTCCGACTACCAGGCGATCGAGTACACCGACTCGAGCAACAACAATAAGAACATTACCTTCGGCGGCGGCGCTGGCGTTGCCACTGAGAAGATGCAGCTCTCCACCGTGGAGCCTGCGGACTTCAATTCGTTCTGGCGGGAGGCGAAGGCGAAGCTCGCGTCTGTTCCGATGGACGGTGCGGAGCTGGTGGAGGTTCTCCCGAATGCAACGCAGACCAACAACTATCATTTCTTTGCCGCGAAGATACCTTGTTTCGGGCCGCGCCCCGTGACGGGATGGCTCATCTACCCGAAGAACGCCACGTCGGGGTCGCTCTCGATCAAGGCGAAGTTCGACGGCTACAGCGTCGCCATCGCGCAACCGTCGGTGCCCTACTGGGAGGCCACCGCCGGCACGATGCTCTTCCATGTCAACGCGCACGGCTACGACATGGTCGGACAGGATGCGCAGTACTACAAGGACTTCATACAGACCGTCAACTCCCCGTACTACACGCCCAGCCACGGCAAGCCGTATTCGCACGGGCTCGGCGTGCCGGACTACGACAACCCGACGAACACCTACTTCTACTTTATGGCGCTGCGCGCCGCCCGCGCGTTCGACTACCTGAAGTCGCGGTCGGAGTGGAACGGACGCGACGTCGTCGCCGAAGGCGGCAGCCAGGGTGGACTCCAGACGATGTGGGCCGGGTCGCTTGTCGACGGCATCTCGAAGATCCGGCCCTACATCACCTGGGGTTGCGACATCGGCAACTCGCTCAATGCGGCAGGGCCGTTCCTCTCCAACGAATGGGGCATCCCCAACGTGCCCGGCGCGTACTACTTCGACGCCGCGCTCCACGCGAAGCGCGTCCCGCGCACCTGCGTCGCGGAGATCACGCGCGTGGGGCTTTCCGACTACACGAGTCCGCCACGCGGTGTCCTCCTCAGCTACTACAACCTGAAGTGCAAGGCGTCGGCGAAGCTTGTGCAGGGCTCCGACCACAGCGACAGCTCCGTCCCGCCCGGGACGAACCAGGTGTTCACCATCTCCAAGGAAGCGGTGTCGGTGTCGTCAACGTCCGACTTCTACTGGACGGGCGGTGCCAACGACGGTCTCTGGTCGTCCCTCGACAACTGGGCGATGGATGCGGACGGAACCGTGCCGGCCACCCAGGTGCCTGTGCGCGGCCTGAAGCCGACCTGCCATTTCGACGTTCCGGCAGGCGGGCTGACCGTGACGCAGGACTACAAGACGGGCGTTTCTACCACGACTGGCGTCGTCCTCTCCAATCTCGTCGTCACGACGTCTGCGGCAGGGCCCGTCGAGTTCAAGATCGTGTCGTCCGAGGAGACGGCGATACTTGATTTCACGGCGGGCGCGTCGATTACGGTTGCGGACGGCGCCACGCTCACGCTGAACACGTATCCCTACAACGGGACGACGAGGCAGAACCTGTCCAAGAACGGTGCGGGCGTCCTTGCGATCGACTTCAAGAAGGAGCCCCAGGCGTCGCGTCCGCTGACCGTCAAGGAGGGAAAGGCCGTGGTGCTTGCGACCAGCAAGAATCCGCGTTTCGCGGTCAAGGTGTCCGGAAGCGACCCCGCCAATCCGCCGCTCTTCGAGAACCTGCTCCCGGATGCGCTTTACGAGGACATCTCCACGTCGACGCTTGGCGGCGTCAAGCTGAACGACACCAGGGCCAAGATCAGCGACATGCCGGAAAATCCTGCTGCCTCCACCTCTCTCGCCGCCACCGCGGTTCCGTCCGTCTTGGACTCGGGGACGCTTTACTATGGCAACGAGCACATGGCGATTGTCAACGGCTCCACCTTCGGTGCCGATCTCGAACTTGACCGAGCCGACGTTGCCGCACCCAACGATGTCCTTGTCAGCTTGCCTTTCGACGACGAGGCAAATCCGAAAGAGGACAACATAGGCCAGGGCGGACGGCTTGCGTCCATTGGCACGCCGTCCGTTGTGTTCGACGGCGAGCGCGGAAACGTCCTGTCGCTCGACGGAAGTTCCGGCTTCAAGGGACCTGATGCAGGCACCTGGCTCAACGGGTTCGCTCCGAAGAAGGGCTTTACCGTCGCCTTCTGGCTGAAGCCCGACGCCAGCGCCGACGTAAAGTCCAAGATTTTGTTCTGGGGCACGATGAACAGTGGCACTTGTTCCGCGCTGCGAATGCACGACGCCAACGGAAAGGGCCTCTTCTTCAACATCACCAGTTCCGGATCTGATCCCTGCTACATTCCCGTCACTAACCTGCGTGACGGCGCCTGGCACCACCTTGCCATCGTGTACAACGGCAGGCAGAACAGCCAGGAGACGTTTCTCGTCTACTACGACGGAAGCCTTGTGCATCAGGCGGTGTTTACCGGCGTGACCTACAATCCGACTGCCAAGGACTTCTATTTCGGCAGCATCAACGGATCCGGCTGGGGTACCAGTCCGAACTACAAGGGGTTGATGGACGACTTCCTGCTCGCTTCGCGCGCGCTTTCGGCGGAAGAGATCGCAAGCGTCAAGGCGCAGGGCGCAGCTTCGATTGCAGCTTTGCTCAACCTCAACGGCTTCGTCGCGAGTTCGGCCGGAGTCCTTTCCGTCGGTAGACCCGGGGCCACTGTTAAGACGCTTTCCGGCACGGCCCTTGCCGGCGGCGTCGAGATGACGAAGCCGGGTTCCACGCTGACGGTCGGCGCGGGTGCCGGCGAGACGGCGACGGAATTCCAGGGCGCGATCGCGGGAACGGACTCGACTCTCGTTAAGGCCGGCGGGGACTACGCGCTGACGCTCAAGGGCACCGTGAAGGGCGTCACGAACGTCGTCGTGGACGCGGGCACGCTCGCCTTCGGCAAGCCCCTCGCCTCGGCGATCGCCGAGCTTCCTGAGCCTGTCGCCCGCTGGACGTTCGACGGGGAAAATCCACTTGCCGACACGACCGGCAACGCGGCGCTGACGCTCTCGTCGTATAGCACCAACGGAACCTACGATGCCGCAGTCTCGTTCGAGACGGGCGACAACATCTGCGGAGGGGCGGTCAGGTTCACTCCAAGCGGCGCCAACAACGGCTGCCTCAGGCTCGAGACGTTCCCCGAGGGCGTCATCCCCGTAGGCGACACGTCTTTTACGGTCATCGCGCGCTACCGTCCCGATACGAGGCAGCTGGGAAACGTCGGTGCGCCCTGCATCGTCGGCTGGGGCGCAACGGACATGGCCAACGGGAAACTGTTCCGTTTGGGAACGGACCCCGACTATGGCAACTCCTCCGTCTCGGTCAGGGCCATCATCAAGGGCAGCAATGCGACGATCTCCCACAAAGACACCTTGCGCACGAAGCTCGGCAACGATCGCACGCGCTGGTTCGTCGCCGCGTTCGTCTACCGCAAAGGCGGCGAATGCAGGCTCTACTCGGACGGCGCGTTCGCCAACAAGATTACTGGCAGGGTCTTTGCCCTTACGCCTGAGATGTTCTCCGTTGGGTCGTCTTGGATCGGCAACAAGGACTATTCCGGCCTGATCGACGACATCCAGGTCTACAACTGCGCGCTGACGGACGAGCAGGTTCGCATGCGGACGGAGCAGCTGGAGGCGTCGCGCGGCGCGGCCGCGACCAGCGCGCCTGTTCCGGCGGGCGTCCTTTTCGGCGCTCCCGACGTGACGGTCGCGCAGGGCGCGACGCTTGACGTGGCGTCCGTCGAGAATGTCGGAAACCTCTCAGGCGCGGGCTCGGTCAGCATTGCCGCCAACGCGCGGCTCAACGTCACTTCAAGTGGCGGATTCACGGGGGCGATATCCGGCGATGGCTATGTCGGCTTTGCGGACGACGTCGAGCTGGAGTTCGGCGACGGCTCCTCCCCGCTCGTCGTGGTCGACCATCCGATGGCCCTTGGCGCGAACGTCGCGGTCAACACGACCATCCGCAGCGGACGGCGGATCATTGCCCATGCCGCGTCATTCGTCGGCGCGGAGAACCTGGAGTCTTGGACTGCGACGGTCAATGGGCGTAGATGCAGGTTCGTTGTTTCCGGCGGTACGGACCTTTACTTGGTTGTCAACTCCGGCATGGCCATCATCCTGCAGTAAATGGTCAGCCCGTTATCAGGCCGAGGTTGATCGCCATCGAGACAGCCTCCGTGCGCGTGCTTGCGCCGATGCTCTGGAATATCTTCGCCACGTGGTCCTTCACAGTGACGGGCGAGACGCCGATTATGCCGGCGATCTCTTTGTTGGAGAATCCCTTTGCGACGAGATTCAGGATCTCGAGCTTGCGCGGGGAAATCTCGGGTATGGACGAGAAATTGTCGAGCGAGTGTTTGATTTCGTCGCTCACGACCTGCCGTCCCTCTGTGACGGCGCGGATGGCGTCGATTATCTCCGGACACGACGAGTTCTTCTCCAGCGCGCCCGACGCCCCTGCGTCCATTGCACGCTTGAGGTCCACTGAGGTTGCGAACGACGTGAGGATGAGAATCTTCACCCCCGGGTTCTCAGCGTGTATCTTCGCCGTCGCCTCTGCGCCGCCGAGCTCCGGCATCTGGAGGTCCATCAGCACGACGTCGGGCTTCAGCTCCTTTGCGAGCCGCACGGCCTCGAGTCCGTTGTCTGCCTCGCCCACCACTTCAAAGCCGTCAGAATAGTTGAGCACCGTGGCAATGCCCATTCTCACGACCGAGTGGTCGTCTGCGAGCAGGACGCGGATGTTTTTGCCTTCCTTCGTCATCAGTCTGCCTCCGGCAGTTTAATCGTCGCCTTCGTGCCTTTACCTGGGCTGCTTTCGACTTCAAGTGTGCCTTTTGCGGCGCGTATGCGTTCGCCGATTCCCTTGAGCCCGAAGTGGCCATCGCTCGGGCCAGGCGCGGAAGCGACGTCGAAGCCGCATCCGTTGTCGCGCACCGAGAATGAAATGTGTCCTTCGCTGCATTCGCCGGCGATCCAGATGTTCGTCGCCTTTCCGTGCTTGATGGCGTTCACTACGAGCTCTCTCACGATGCTCAGTATGCAGTGGACCTTGGACTCCGAGAGGATGCTGCGCGGCACGTTGAAGCGGACCGCGGTTTTGACGCTTCCGGCGTGTGGCGCGATCGCGCGGCTCACGGCCTCCGTCATGTCCTTTTCGTCGAACGTGCGGCTGCGCAAATCCCACAGGCAGTCTCGCAGCTCGCGCCTGCACGAGGCGAGCAGCTGTCGCGCAGTCGCAAGGCATTTCGTCAGGGCCGGGTTCTCGCCGCGGTTCACGATGTTCGCGGAGTCGACCTGAAGCGCGACACCCGTGAGGGTCTGCGAAACGGCGTCGTGGAGCTCTGTCGCGAGGCGCGTGCGCTCCTCGGTCTTCGTCTGCGCGCGGACGTGCGCGACGCGCTCGGCGAAGAGCAGGCGGCCGCGTTTGTCGTAGAGTATCTTCTGGATGACGCAGGCGGCCGATATGAGGGCGATGATGAAGAGAAGGGCGATCGTTACGACTGCGAGGTTCATTGCCGACCATATCGACAGTGGCTTTTCGATGTGGATTCCGTCGCCCGGCAGCAGCGCGATCGTTATCCCCTTGAACTGGGGGGCCGAGGCTTTTTCCGAGTCTGTCTCCAGCACTGGGTCGCATACGCCCGTGATGCGCATGACAAGGCCGAGCTTGTTTTTCCGTTTGTCAAATTTGTATGCATAGGTGTCGATGTCCGTCACGCCGCCTTCGCCCTGCAGCCAGAGCATTCCGGTCGAATATGTGAGATCCGGGTCGTTGGCGAGCCTGCCGGTGAATGAGATCATGCGCCGTGTGAAGCTGCTGATGTTTCTCGACGGGACGTAGGCGCGCCAGATGGTCGTCTTCTCAACTTCTGGCAGAGGCATCTTCGGCGCGTCCGGCGCTGGTTCGAGGACTGCGTCATGCAGCATCAGCCCGCCGAAGTCGTAGGAGACGTATCCAGACGCGGAGACCATCGTCCCGAACTCGGGCCGGGCCGTCTTTGTCTGCAACGCCATCTTGACGATCATTCCGTTCGGAATCGCCATGAACACGTGGCTCTTGGTTTCCGTGAGGAGCAGGCCCGTCATCCTCACCTTGTGCACATAGTCGCCGTTTGCCTCGCGGCGGGAGAACGCAATCACGTCATGAGGGTCGTCTGCGAAATCTGGCGCGACGGCAGGCGCGGGCTTGACCGTTCTGATGGAATCGTATCCGATTGGAAGGAGGAATGAGCCGGTGAACCTTGTCCAGCGGACTTGCGCCACGACGAGCGCGCGTACCTCGACTTCGGCGTCGGTGAGGGCGAGCAGGTCGTCGAGGGTGTGTTCTGTTTTCGGCACGGCTGCGTGTGCGTTGCCGGACGGCGTGCGCAGCGTGAAGTGGATCCAGGTCGGGTCTGACTCGTCGTACGCCACTGCGGACACCGTTCCCTTCACGCGCACGAACTCAAGGAGCCGTCGTCCCGAAACGGCATCTACCGCGGTTGTCGGCTCGCCGGGCGGGAAATCGCCCCGGCCCGTGACCTCGATTTCCTTTATGATGTTAACTAGCTTGTCGGGCATGTCGGGCGTCATCTGCTTGCGTGGCTTGGCCCGTTCCGCGCGGATCCTCACGATGTCGCCGTTCTTGACCCTTGGGTGCGAGTCGGGGTCTTCGTCCCAGAATGAGGAAAGGTCGTAGTGCCTGCCGTCTTCCTGGGGCTTCAGTATCGATATCTTTCTGGGCCGCCATTCGCTGATCTGCGCGACCTGTCCTACGCATTCAAAGCTCGAGTCCTTGCCCTTGCAGACGCAGGACGCGAGAAGCGCCGCGGCAAGCGCGGCCAAATGCAGTATCGTTTTTACCGTATTCACGGTACATAGTTTCTCATAATTTCCCCGTTCGCGCAAGTGCTCCGGTCACAACCCAGAACCCTCCATTTGGATAGTTGTTGGATTTATGGCGGATTTTATATAATGTCGGCGCCAAGAGGCACTAAGCGTCAAGCGTCATAAACAAGAGGTAAAGCCATGAAAAAAATTGCCATCGTAGTGATCGCGCTTTGCGCGACGCAGACATTCGCCGGTCGTCTCCCGTTCAAGCGCGGGACCAACTGCCGGCACCTGGACAACTATGCTTACACTACGACGCCGGGTTCCGGATGGAATCAGAACAAGACCTACTTCTACAGTCTGGAAAGCACGTTTCCGGAGATCAGGGCGAAAGGATTCGACCACGTCCGCCTTTCGGTCGACCTGGTGAAATACTATGACAGCGAGAAAGACTGCTTCAGGACCTCCGGTGACTTCGCCATAACCAACATGGACCTGGTGCTCAACCGGATCATGGACGCGGGGCTCTACGTCCAGCTGCTGCAGGGGGCAGTGATGAACTTCGACCCGGCCAGCGACGAAACAAAGACCATATTCAAGCGAATCTGGCAGCTGGCGGCGGAACGCTACCAGAACTGGAGCGACAAGCTGGGGTTCGAGCTGCTCAACGAGCCGAATATGACCGACGACGAGTCGGTCACGGCCCTCAACAAACTTTTCGCGGAGACGGTCGCCATAATCCGGAAGACCAACCCCACCCGGCTGATCCTCTGGCCGATGCCCGGAGACAGTTACCCTGGAGGCTTTGAGAATAGCCAATGGATTCAGCTGCCGGAAGACCACAGCAACATCGCGCTCGTGGCGCACTGCTATGCGCCTGGGAGGTTCACCCACCAGTTTCTCTCCCATGTCGACCTCGACGACGCCGCTCGACTTGACCTGCGTTGGGACTTCGGCAGTCTGAAGAGGTTCGTCGACAAGCATCCCGACATTCCGGTCGTGTTGAACGAGTTCGGCGTCAAGCAGTGGGTGTCAGATCCGGCGGACGCCTATGAATGGCTCAGCTCCGTTCGTGAGTTCTGCGAGGCGAGCGACATCCCCTGGACGCATTTCGAGTACACGGACCTGAGCGAAGGTATGAAGGAGTTCGCGGTCCGCGGCGGAATCACCGGCGAGTCCACGTGGCGCACGAACGTGCTCGACGCGCTATTCCCGAAGGGATGGGACGACCAGCCGTCGACCTACGGCCAGCTCGACATGGACGGCTTCGCGAAGAAGCTCCAGGTTTCCTTCACGGGCTATGCCGGAACTGAGACGCTTCGGGACTTCCCGGTTCTCGTGAAGCTTTCGACCGCAATCGACGGCTTTAGCTACTCGGATTTCCGCCTCGCGAACGGCGGAGACCTCCGCTTCGCCGACTCCACCGGGAAGCACATCCCGCACGAGATCGACACCTGGAACCCTGACGGGGTCTCGACGGTGTGGGTGCGCGTCCCTTCGCTCACCGCCGCGACCAAGATATTTGCCTGCTACGGATGCGACAATCCGCCGGCCACGACGGACATGGACGTCTGGGACGACGACTACGTCGGCGTGTGGCACCTGAACGAGAGCAATCTGCCCATGCAGGAGTCGAGCCGCCGGAGCGTACGCTTCACGCAGCGTTCGGGCCTGGGGCTCACGTTCGCATCTCCGGGCGTCGTCGGCGGATCGGTCACCTTCGACGGCGGCAAGAGCAACGCGCTCATCGCGGTCGACCACGACAACCTCGACAGTCACTCCAAGTACACGTACGAGGTGTGGACCAAGCAGGAGAAGCACAAGGTGCTCGCCGGAATATTGTGCAAGAGCAGGGACTATGAAGTGTGGAGGTCGTTCCTTATTACCGACAACACCAACTCCGTGACGCGGCTCAGCCTGTCGAGAAACGGGACCGACCTGTCGTCCGAGACAGACTTGTTCTCCGCGCCCGTCGACGGCAGCTGGCGGCACCAGGTCTGCACTCTAGACACTAAATCCTCGACCGACAACGTGAAGGGCTACCTAAACGGCGTGCTGGCGGGAACCGAGTCGGTGGCGAACTGCAAGCTATACAACGGCGCCGGCTATCTCGTCCTCGGCAACTCCATGCCTGGCTCGTGGAAGAATTACGGATTCAACGGCAGCATCGACGAGGTGCGAATCTCGAAGTGCGTGCGTTCGGCGGACTGGGTGAAGGCGACGCACGACACGGTTGCGAACGCGAACTTCGCGACGTACTCCTTTGGCGGAGACGAGCCGCCGCCGGAACCGCCGCAGCCGACGTACACGTTCGCCAAGGAGGTCTCGGTCATGTTCGGTGGCTATTCCGGCTCGGCGCTTTCGGACTTCCCTGTGCTGGTGCGCCTTTCGGAGAACGTCCCCGGATTCAGCTACGCCGACTTCCAGATTGAGAACGGTGGTGATCTCCGCTTCTTCGACGCGGCCGGGAACCTCCTCTCCCACGAAATCGACACCTGGAACCCGAACGGCGTCTCGACCGTGTGGGTGAAGGTTCCTACGCTCAACGCCTCTACTGCGATAACGGCGTGCTACGGCTGCGCCAATCCGCCGTCGGTGAACTCCAAGGACGTCTGGTCGAACGGCTACGTCGGCGTGTGGCACCTCGGTGAGAGCGCGATTCCGATGAAGGAGTCGAGCGGAGAGTCGGTAGACTTCAACGAAGCCAAGGGCTCGAACCTTGGATACGCGCAGGCTGGCGTGATCGGCGGTTCGGTCGACTTCAACGGCCTCAACGGCGGCACAGGCGGACTCCGTGCGCCCGACTGCGACGCGCTCGACGGCTTCGCCGCGTGCACGTTCGAGATGTGGACGTGGCAGAAGCGTCACGACGCCGCGAAGCAGCGGTTCCTTCTGGCGAAGCGCGTCAGCTACAACTCCGACATCTCCTACAACATCTACGATTCGTTCGAGAAAGGCCCCGCAACCAACAAGGTGGCCTGCGGAATTGCCTCGGACCAGTGCGCGGGCACCAGCTCGGACGTCTGGGCGAGCCTCCCCGCGAGCGCGACGCCGGAGCTCGGCAGCTGGAACATGGTCGCGCACGTCTATGACAGTGCGGCGGGCAGGGCCATGGCGTACCTCAACGGCATAGGCAAGACGAACGCAAAATTCGCCAAGGGCGTGGTGCGCGCAGGCGCTGGCAAGCTCGTCCTGGGCAACCAGGGGCTTGGCACCGACTACGCCTTCCCAGGCAAGATCGACGAGGTGCGCATTTCCAACGTTGCGCGCTCGGCGGACTGGATCAAGGCGACGCACGACACGGTGATGGATCCTGACTTCGCGACCTACACGACTTCCGCTGGCACGCTCTCCGGCTATGCGGCGTGGATGAACGTGAAGGAGCTCGTCGGCAAGCCCGGTGCGATGGCGAAGGGGGTTGCGAACGTTGTCCGCTACGCCTTCGACATCGATCCCGCCAAGGGTGCCGATGAGATCGGCGAGCCGATTCTCACGTTGGTCAGCGACGCGGAGGGCAATCCCGCCGTCAAGTTGCGCAACCTCGCGGAAGGGCGCGGCGACGTTGCTGTAAGCGTTCTCGCCAGCGAGGACCTGAGCGACTGGAGCAAGGCGACTGTCGTGCCGATGGAGGAGTTTTCTGCCGAGGGACTTTGGACGCCTGCCTCCAACAGGAAGTCCGGCGGCACCGCTCCGGCCCAGATGTTCTTCAAGTACACGGTTGACGTGAAGTAGCCAGGCTATCATACCACGCATTATACCACTGTCTACGACATCGCGTATGTCGCAAAATGACATGGTAGTTGAATTCGAAGCGGCTCAAACGTGTGAAACTGCGGGCGCCACGTTAGTGGCGCCTCTTTGACAGCTGTTGGAGGCGCTGCAAGATTTGGATCAAAAACGGAGATTTGGCCGCGTTCGGGTGAATGCGGTCCTGGGCTTTGTGTTGAATCGGATTTTTTGGTATAATAGCGGCGAACTAAACTTGACAAGGTATGTCGTCATGCCTTCATTTTTTGAAAACAGGGAGGGTACACCCGATGAACACGGCCATAATCGAAGCGGTAACAGCAGGACGCAAGCTTTGCGCATTATGTGTGCATAAATGGATGGGTGCGGGAAAGACGGCGAGTTTGCCCCTTCTCGCGCTTTTCGCGTTGGCGGCGCTGCCGTCATTGGCGGCGGGAACCTCAATCTGGCAGGGCGGAACGTCAGGTGTCTGGGGCGTGGGCTACGAGAGCAACTGGACTGCCTATCCCGATTCGGATCACTATGCGACTTTCGCAAATCCCTCTGACGACCCAATTACCGTTACGGTCAACGAGACTGTCGATGCATACGGTGTTCAGAGCTCAACAGGACGTAAAGCCAATGTGAAACTAACGGGCACAGGGACTATCAATAGCTACCGTGCAACCCTGTATGCCAACAACGGCGCTCCAGTAGTGGTTGACTTCGATGTCAATGTCGACAGCAAGTATGACCAGTGGAATACGTATATTGACGGTGAGGCCATCTTCCGCAAGGCGTTGAACATTACGGGCGAGTACATCAACACGAAGGACAAGGCCAAGGTGACGCTATGCGACTCCGCTCAGTTGACGGTGAACCATGGTTTAATTGTCGCAGGATCATCGTTCGAGATCCTGGATTCTGCGACTGCGACCTTTGCGAAGGACCTTAAGTTCGAGCCGGGGGCTTCGTTCAGAATTGCCGACAATGCGGTGCTGAACGTGAGAGGGTTGTTCCTGCCGTTCTCGCAGGAGGAAGGCGTTGACGAGGAATGGGTTATGGAAGGCGGCGAAGTCCGGCCGAGCACCACAGACGGCAGCTCCCGCGTGGAACTGGCGTACACCAACGCGACGAAGACTGTGTCGGGAACTGGAACCTTCTACATGTACCGGTTCAACCTCGCGAACTCCTATAACCTCGTGTTCCGGCTAATGGGGCCCAACATGTATGTCCGCGATGGCTACATCAGCAGCAGCAGTCCCGCCTACAACAAGAATCAGTTCGAGATCGGCGGCGGCTCGACAATAGGCTTGTGGGGCGCCGATGCACTTTTCGACAGATGGACGAACAGGGTCGTCGGCGCGGCGACGGTGGACACGACGGACTACGCCGACAAGACTACTCCGCGGACCCTCACGCTTTCCAAGTTCTTCGACTGCAACGGCGTATTGACCGTGAAGGGCATCGGGACTTGCTCGCTGAGCAGCCCAGATCAGCCGAATCTAAGCATTGTCGGAACGGAGACGTCGACAACGACTTGTGGCAACGGGTATGCGCTTGGTGACATAGTCCTGACCGACAGTGCAAAGTTTACGTGTACTGAATACATGGGACACAAGACGGAAGAATCCTTCAGGAACGTGAAGTCGCTGACTATGGACGAGGATTCGTCCCTCAACGTCAAGCGCTACGTGATACTCTCCGGCGACGCGACGCTTTCGGGTAACGCTAGCGCCGTCGTCCGCAATGGAAACGGGGAAACCGATCCCATCTTCACATGCGATAACCTTTCGCTTTCAGACAACGCATCGCTCTCTGTAACGGGCACGATTGCGGCGACATCGCTCGCCATGTCGGGCAACTCGCACCTTGCGTTCACGGCCGGGACGGCGTTTTCGGCGGGCGCTACGTTCGGTGACGGAAATTGGACGATGGAGATTAAGATTCCATCCGGCTACGAGGCCGGGATACGTCCCGTTGTTCTCGGCGCCGGTTTCGAGGGCGACTTTGCCGATCATGTCACGCTCATCGGCGATACGACGGGATGGTCGGCGCAGACGCTTGACGGCAGCCTCGTCCTCTATAAGGACGCGCCGCCGAGCGGAATCGAGTGGATCGGCAAGAGCGCTTCAAGCGACAACTGGAGCGATGCCGCGAACTGGAACGACGGCAATGTCCCGACGGCGGGCGACTGCGTCGCCTTCGGCGGACTCGATCGTCGTACGCCCTACAATGATTCCGTCAGCAGCGTGTCGTCCATCGTGTTCCGCGCCTCGGCGGGGCCGTTCGTCCTGTCTGGCAATGACCTTTCGCTGACCGCCTCCAGCGGCGGTCGCGGCAGCGTAACGGTCGCCAGTGCGGGAATTGTGTCGCATTCGAGTTTCGACCAGACGATTGAGTCTTTCGTCAATTTCGGCAAGAACCACACAGGCATAATATCTGATGGCGGCGGAGCGCTCAAGATGCTGGGCGGCTTTACCGCTCCAGACGATTGGAAGTACTTCGTAGTCGGCGGCAACATAATAGTTGGTGGAACATGCTCGGTCGGTATCCTGTCGTTCAAGAAGTCCACGACCGCGATGCCCTCGTGCCTGAGAGTGCTCCCTGGCGCCACGTTCACGTGCAGTAACCAGTACTACCGTGGACTTGTGGAAAGCACCAGCTACCTTGGGCGTTTTGTGGTTGAAAACGGTGGTACGGTGTCCATTCAGAACGGCGACTGCGCCTTCTGGTATGGCGGTCTCGAGAACGTGATTGACGGAACGCTCATAGTCAAGGGAACCGGCAGCAGCGGAATAGGCCGGCTTGTCGGAGGGCCGTCGGAACAATATTACGCAGGCACGGGCGTGATCTATGCCGACAGTGCGCGGTCTGCGCGCAATGATACGGCGGCGAGCCACTACATCAACATCGGCGGAACTCTGAAGCTCTACATGAACGGCGACTGGATGACGGCGTCGTATGCGTTGGAAGGCGAAAATGTCGCGCAGAATCCGAACTACCCGACGCGCTTCCGCATGAAGGACGGGACGACTCTCGGCGCGACGAAGGACTGGACGTACGGGCCCGCCGCCGATGCGTACGATGTGATCGCCAATACGCTCACGCCTGACGACCGCAAGTCGATTATGGTCGGCACCGTGACGGTCAACACGCAGAACCCGACAAACGACACTGCGCACACGATCACGTTTGTCGATCCGCTTGACGCCTCTAATGCGAACCTCGTCAAGGCGGGTTCTGGAACGCTTGCGTTCAACCCGACAAACGGCTGTCCGTCGCAGGTCAGCAACCTGACGGTCAACGCGGGCAGGGTGCTGTTTGCGGGCGATTCCGCCTCGACGGTCGGCGATGTGACGGCGAATGGCGGCGAGGTGCGGTTCGACGTCGTCCCGACGACTTTGATCGACATGACCGTCGGCGACGGGGCGACGGCGAGCTTCTCGTCCGCGCCGGAGCTTTCCGGCACGCTGACAATTTCGTCGACGGCCGCAGACTTCTGCGTGGATGGTCTTGCCGAGACGATGGCCTGGCAGCAGATTGCGACGGCGGCGGACATCGTCGGACCGGGCGGCGCGACGAAATGGGATTCCACCGTCGGCAAATGCCGGTTCAAGATCGTCTCGGATGGTACGGGCAAGGCGCTGTACGGCTCCAAAGCGGGCGGATTCGCGATTATCGTCAGATAGGCGAGAGAAACCCAGAAGAAGGAGATGGCGATGAAAAGGATCTTGCTTTTGGCAATGTCCATTGGTGCGTT
>Ga0265298_10002734_pt1 | contig 24075 bp, 15 predicted proteins | sample AusTroGonzalo_MG_3_FD_193486 | JGI IMG/M metagenome (GOLD analysis project Ga0265298, IMG submission 193486) | Bovine rumen microbial communities from tropical cattle in Woodstock, Queensland, Australia - Gonzalo_01 | ecosystem: Host-associated > Mammals > Digestive system > Stomach > Rumen ...
ACGGATAATGCCTCCAATATATTGAAACACACGCTCCAAATCCTCGTCACGCATGATGATGCCCGTGCTTTTCGTATGGAAAACGATGTGGATGTTTATTTGTGTGTATGTGTTTGCCATTGTTTGCTGGGTTTATCGTTTTTTTCGTTAGCAGGGATTCCGCGATGCTCCATCACCTGCCTAATATCCACCGTCCCTACGGGACTTTGCAAAAGTACAACATTTTCAAGCCGCGATTGCGTTTTTTTTCGTTTCTTTGCACAATATTTACAAGCAACAAATAAAAATCATCATACCGTGAAAAGAGTAGAAATCAAGCAAGCCTTGCAGATGCAAGCCTCTGACAATGAGATTACCGTGATGGGCTGGGTGCGCAACAAGCGCGGCAGCAAGAACGTGGCCTTCATCGCCCTGAACGACGGCTCCACCATCAACAACCTGCAATTGGTCATTGACCTGAACGTCATCCCCGAAGAGAATCTGGCCTTGATGCATGCAGGCGCATCACTATGGGCCAAGGGTGTGTTGGTCGCTTCGATGGGCAGTGGCCAAGCCGTGGAGCTTTCCGTGAAGGAAATCGGGCTGTTCGGTCCCGCCAACCCCGACGAATACCCGCTGCAACCCAAGAAACACTCCTTGGAATTCCTGCGCGACATCGCCCACCTGCGCTTCCGCACCAACACCTTCGGTGCCGTGATGCGTCTGCGCCACGCCATGGTATTCGCCATCCATAAATTCTTCACCGAGAGGGGCTTCTACAATGTCCACACGCCATTAATCACTGCTTCAGACGCCGAAGGCGCTGGCGAGATGTTCCAAGTGACCACCTTGGACTTGAACAACCCGCCTCGCGACGAACAGGGCAACATCGACTACAAACAGGATTTCTTCGGCAAGTCGACCAACCTCACCGTTTCGGGTCAGCTCGAAGGCGAGTTGGCGGCCACAGCTTTGGGCAAGATTTATACCTTCGGCCCTACTTTCCGCGCCGAGAATTCCAACACTACGCGTCACTTGGCCGAGTTTTGGATGATTGAACCTGAAATGGCTTTCTATGACATCACCGACAACATGGATCTTGCCGAAGAGATGCTCAAATACTTGATTCAGTACGCTTTGGACAACTGCATGGACGACCTACAGTTCCTCAGCAAGCGCCTCCAAGATGAAGAAAAAGGCAAGAAAGAGGAAGAAAAATCGATGGAGCTCATCAGCAAGTTGCACTTCGTGCTTGAGCATGAGTTTGTCCGCTTGACCTACACTGAAGCCATCGATATCTTGCACAATTCGAATTACAACAAGAAGGGCAAGTTCCAATATCCCGTCGACGGCTGGGGCGTGGATTTGCAATCCGAGCACGAGCGTTACCTCGTTGAAAAACACTTCAAGAAACCCGTCATCCTGACCGACTACCCGAAAGCAATCAAGGCTTTCTATATGAAGCAGAACGACGACGGCAAAACCGTCCGTGCCATGGATGTGCTCTTCCCCGGCATCGGCGAAATCATCGGCGGATCAGAGAGAGAAACCGATATTAATAAGATTCTCGACCGTATGCACGAAGTCGGCATCCCCGAGGAATCCATGAACTGGTACTTGGACAGCCGCCGCTTCGGTTCCGTGCCGCACTCGGGCTATGGACTTGGCTTCGAGCGTCTGATGCTTTTCATCACGGGCATGGGCAACATCCGCGACGTGATCCCGTTCCCAAGAACACCAAAGAACTGCTTGTATTAACATAGTGAGGAATGTGGAGTGAGGAGTGTGGAGTTTTATTACCTACAGCTCATAACTCCTAACTCCACACTCCCAACTCCTAACTCCTAACTCCATGCCCAACCAACGATTGACTCAAACCCAGCGGCAAGAACTGAAACTCTCGCCGCAGCAGATCCAGCTCATGAAGCTGTTGCAACTGCCTTTGATTGAACTCGAACAGCGCATCAAGGAGGAAATCGAGGCCAACCCCGCCTTGGAAGACTCCCACGAGAACGACTATGAGGACAACGAGCCAACCGTTGACGACACCGACGACGGCGAAAACGACGACTACAACGACGAGGAAGTCAACTTCAACAAGGACGATGAATTCGACATCAACGATTACCTGCCGGAAGAAGACTTGGACGACTATTCCTACAAGCTGCAAACCAACAACTACAGCAGCGACGACGACCCCTACGAGGCTCCCATTGTCAATGAAGAAACCTTCCAAGACTATCTGAACCAACAACTTGCATATCATGATTTGTCGGACGAACAGCTTCAAATCGGGGAATACATCATCGGCAACCTCGACGACAACGGCTACCTCAACCGTCCCGTCCCGAACATTGTGGACGACCTGCTCTTCACGATGAACTTGGAGACCACCGAGGAAGAAGTGGAAAAAGTGCTGCACATCGTGCAACAACTCGACCCATCAGGTATTGCCGCACGTAATTTGCAGGAATGCCTGCTCATCCAGCTCCAACGAATGCAAGAAGAGAATCCTTTCGTAGACTATAAACTCTCCATGACTATCCTCAGGGACTTTTTTGAAGAGTTCACGAGAAAGCATTACGACAAAATCGGCAAGAAGTTGGAAATCAGCAACCGAGAGCTGAAACCTGCCTTGGACGCGATTCTGAAACTCAATCCCAAACCCGCCGATGCCTCCACTTCGGGCACAAAAAACATCCATTACATCACGCCCGACTTCTTTGTTTCCGTCAGGGACGGGAAAGTCGAGTTGTCGTTGGACGGAAGGAACACGCCCGAACTTCACGTCAGCAAACAGTACCTCAAGATGCTTGACGACTTCAGCAAGAGCAAGGACACGCGCAACATGCAGGAAGCCGCGCAGTTTGTCAGGCAAAAAATCGACTCCGCCAAGTGGTTCATCGATGCCATCAACCAACGGCAAAACACGCTCTACATCACCATGAAGGCCATCGTCGACATTCAGAAGGACTATTTCCTGACAGGCGACGAAACCCAACTCAAGCCGATGATTCTCAAGGATGTAGCCGACAAAGTCGGGTTGGACATCTCCACCATCTCGCGTGTGGCCAACAGCAAATACGTACAAACACCCTACGGCACCTTCCTGTTGAAGTTCTTCTTCAGCGAAGGCATCACCAACAACGAGGGCGAGGAAGTTTCCACCCGCGAAATTAAGAAAATCCTGAAAGACAGCGTGGAAAGTGAGGACAAGGCTAACCCCATGACCGACGAACAACTCATGTTCGTGCTCAAGGACAAAGGCTATCCCATCGCACGGCGCACTGTGGCAAAGTACCGCGAACAGTTGGGAATTCCTGTGGGAAGGATGAGAAAGAAAATTTAATCCCCCCGATTAAAGAGGGATTCCCTATAGGGTACTATAATAATAAGGTGAAAATTCCGTTTTGAATACGTGAAAGCAAACCTCTACACAAACAAGAAGCATTGGAAATGGGCTTTGTCCATCATTGCCCTGCTTTTCATTTCGGCTTCGCTGTGGTACACCAACCGCCTTGTGAAGTCCATCGCCGAGCAGGAAACCCGTCAAGTGAAAATGTGGGCTGCCGCCATGGAACAACATGCCGTCATGATGAAGTCGACGGAAGAGTTTTTCAACAAAGTTAGCGAGCAGGAACAGTTGCGCGTCGATTTGTTGGCCAACGCCTATCGCCGTGTCATCGACATTTCAAGCAACGAGAACACCGCCATTTACCTTGACATCATTCGTAACAACATCAGCATCCCGCTCGTCATCACCGACGAAAAAGGCAACATCATGTTTTCGAGCAACCTGCCTCCTGAACAAGAAAATAAAAAGACCTTCGACGAGGAGATGAAGCACTATTACTCCAAGTTTCCGCCCATCAAGATTGACCCAGGATATGGTACCGTGCAACGGCTCTATTATAACGAATCGCTGATTTACACTGAGTTGAAGGCCGTTTTGGAAGGCATGATCAACCACTTTATGGAGGAAATCACGCTTAACTCGGTGGGCGCACCCGTCATCATCACCAACGAAGACCAAACGAAAATCCTCAGCTATGGCAACCTTGACACGCTGATGATGAAAGACAGCGCTTATGTGGCTCGACAATTGGAAATCATGCGCAACGAGAACGACCCGTTGCAAATCGAGTTCATGAACACGGGCAAGGCCACCATCTTCTACCGCACCTCAGACCTCGTGGAACAGATGCGCTATTACCCTATGATTCAGTTCGTTGTAGCCGCGTTGATTATCCTTATTGCGTATCTGCTGTTCAGCTCGGCACGCCGTTCGGAACAGAACCAAGTGTGGGCGGGCATGGCCAAGGAGACCGCGCACCAACTCGGTACACCACTCTCCTCGCTGATGGGCTGGATTGAGCTCCTGAAAATGCAGGAAGAGCCTTTCGTGGGCACTCACGAGATGGAAAAAGACATCGAACGACTTCAAATCGTGGCCGACCGCTTCTCGAAAATCGGCTCAGTGCCCGTGTTGGAACCTGCCGACATCAACTTCCTCATCCGCGACACGATGGACTACCTGCAAAAGCGCTTCTCAAAGAAGTTTGATTTTGAAATCAACCTGCCTGAAGGTGAGTTGATTATGCCCTTGATTCCGTCGCTGTTCCGTTGGGTTCTGGAAAACCTGACCAAGAACGCCATTGACGCGATGGGCGACAAGGGCAAAATCACCCTCGACCTCATTGACGACGGCGACCACATCCACCTTGACCTGAGCGACACGGGCAAAGGCATCCCGAAATCGAAAATCAAGCTTGTCTTCAATCCAGGCTATACCAGCAAGAAACGCGGCTGGGGCCTTGGCCTGTCATTAGCCAAGCGCATTATCGAGGATTACCACAAGGGCAAGATTTTCGTCAAATCGTCAGTCGTGGGACAAGGGACTACGTTCAGGATTACGCTGAAGAAATGATACTTGTAGGGCTGTCACACCGTGGCAGCCGCTATGAATTTCAACCCATTGCGGCTGCCGTAATACGACAGCCCTACAAATGTAACTATTTGACAACGATTTTTTGTGTTTCACTATTGTCGTCAAGGTCGTAGACTTTCAGCAAATAAACACCTTGGCTCAACGCGCTGACATTGAAGGTGTTCACGTTGCTCTCCATCAGCTTTTGGCCCGTAACACTATAAATTTCAGCCTTGGCGAAACTTTCAGCTTGGATGTTGATTTCGTCCTTGACGGGATTGGGATACACTTTGAAACTGGCGGTTTGGGCGTGTTCCTTCAAGGTAGTTACATCGATGTAGGTCACATCAACTTCGACACCGTAATATTCATTACACGCAGCATTGTAATTGTAGGCCATTTCCAAATTGCCGTCACCGGGCACCAACTGACTGCCTCCTGTCCAAATTTTGCACTCGCCATGCGTGGCATTGCCGTCAACATAATTATAGTCATATTGCTCGACCACCAAATTATTGTCAACTTCCACAGTCATAGAGGTATAGACTCCTCCATTGTAGTGGTAAACATTTTTTTGATGGAACTCCCACATGGTGTTATTCACCCAAAACTCCACAAGAATCTCAAGGATGTTCTCATCGAAATCAAGGGTATAAATGCATTTCTCCTCGTTTTGCCATGCGCCACCTTGCATGTACTGCATCAGCAGTTCGATGGTGTTGCCACTGCGGGTGTACGTATTCAACCTGCTCGACGACCATGTGTTACCATTCCAAGCCCAAATAAGGACAGTGGTCACATCGCCGTTGTAGTTGTAGACCTCTTTTGACGAGTTCTCCCATTGGCCGTCTATCATCATTTGATAGACGATTTCCATCTCGTCCGAGCCATAAGTGTAAAGAGCTCTCTCGTCCTCAACCCATTCTCCGTCTAAGCTTTCGAAGGCATTGGCTTCCAATACGTTGCCCGAGAAGTCGTACTCATACGTGATCATATAGGCAGGAATCCAGCCATCGCCTAAATTCATCTCGGTAAGCTCTTCGACGAGCCAATAGTCATATTCGTCATACGTGTAAGTAGTCTTGAACGACTCGTTAGTAGTAGTACTCCAAATCGCCTCCGAAGGCCTGATGTCGTCGTTGCGGAGACCATAGTGCCTGAATATGATTTCCTTTTCCGTTGATTTAAGATGGGCTTCATTTTGTGCAAAGCCCACATTTCCAAACGCCATCGCAAAGACGGCCAAAGTAAAGATTGCTTTTTTCATTATTGTAAGTGTTTAGTTCTTAACGACATCGAAATAATACTTGATGCTATAGTCGAACACGGTGTCATAGGCTTCTGCTGCCACATCGTAAATCCGCTGGTAGTGGTCTTCCGTGACAAATCCTTTCAGGCGAATATCGTTTTGCTCATTCCTCATCACCTCGGCGGAAACGCCATACTGCCTGTAATTGACCATGTTGCCGTACATGCTAATGAGAAAGGGATTGGGACTCAGGCTCGGCTTGCCCGAAAAACTCTTTTGAAAATTATGGTCGGGATAATCCACAGTGAGCGAAATGGTCTGCGCCGAATTAGCGTAAATGCTGACTATGGCATCACTGCAAAGATGGCCTTCTTCGCTTTCCATCAGGCTCGAAAAGGCATCCGAGGCGTTGGAAAATGCATATTGGCCCGCAATGTCGTCCACGGTATAGCCGATGAACCGGCTCCATTCCTTCTTCTCGTTTTTCCCGCAGGAAACGAAAGCCGCCGCAAAAAGAAGGCAAAGCATTGATAATGTGATTGTTTTCTTCATGATTCGATTATTTGACAATGAGTTTCTTCACTTCCAAAACCGCGCCAGACGGATGGACACGTTTGACAAAATAACTTCCCTTGGCCAGACCTTCGAGCGGAAGGACAAAGCTATCGGATTGCGCAAAACTGAATTGTTTCACCACCTTTCCATTCAGATCGCAAAGCAGGAGTTGGCCGTCGGAAGGAGTTGCCCAACGGATTTCCACTTGCTTTTCTGCCGGATTGGGAAACACCTGCATCCTGTTTTCGCGTTCGATAAGTTCCTCTTCTCCAAGGACTTCCTTGTCCCAAGTGGCCAAAACATACTCGCCCGACTGAATGTCGTCGATGATGAAGCGGCCCGTCTTCCAAGTGCTGCCCGGATAGAGCGTGCAAGCGATTTCGTGCCAAGGCTCGGAGGCGTCCTTGCGATAAAGCAAGGTAACTGAGTCGTTTTGTGTGTGGATGATGTCGCCGTCGTTGTTCTTTGAATAGTCAAACCAACCCGCCACGGTGGCCTCGCCAAAATCGTAGCGGTTGATGGTCCAGAAATGCTTGGTCGAAAGGGTCAGTGCAGGGATGAGCGGGTTATCGTAAGGTTCAATCAAGTGGTTCTCAACAGCAACAAATACTGAGTCAGTAATGACATCAGGCTTGGCAGTAAAATAAGCAAAGTTCTGTTGCGACGTATTCTTCAGCATCATGTTCTTCTGCGTCTTGCCATCGAGCCAGTTGTTGTTGAAGTCGTTGACCAATCCAACAGGCTCAAAATCAAGCATCACCGTTGCGCTCCCATGCAAGCCTTCCCAACCGACTTTTTCAGTTACCAGTTGGAAATCAGGTCCGATGAAGGTGATGTCATATTTGTTGTTTTGCCCAATGTGACTGTCACCGATGTGTTGATAACGGAGATCAAGCGTCACCTCAAATTGGCTGCCAACGGGATTCACCTCGGTAATGGTCGCGTAAAGGTGCGGCATTCCCGAACTGAAAACGTAGCTGTCAAAGAAACCGTTCATGTCGATGCCTGAATATTGTGTAAGCGCATCGCGAAGTTGTTCGGAGGTGGCTGCCTGATAAGCATATTGGTCAAAGTATTGGCGCATAGCCGAAAGGAAGTTCTCGCGCCCCATGTAGTTCATCATCGTGTTGACGATGACCGCGCCACGGTCGTAAATGGCCGTGCCGTCGTAGGTCATATCCAGAGGCATGTTGTTGAGCGGCATCCAGTTATTCGCATTGTTGCACCAACTGTTGATGTTGTTGACCAAGGCCGAAATGGTATTTTGGAAATGCTCCTCGCCGTAAACACCTGCTTCGTAAAACGCGCCCCAAAACTGTGCGAAGCCCTCGTTGAGCCACATGTCGCCCGCATCGGCACAAGTCACCAGATTGCCCGACCACATGTGCGAAAGCTCGTGGGCAAGATATTCTTCATTGTTGGTGTTGCCGCTGATGACGCTGGTGGCCAAGGCGATGTTGTCGGTATGCTCCATACAACCTTTGCTCGTACTGACGTAACCAATACGGTTGAAAGGATAAGGGCCAAGGTTCTCCTCAAAGAAGGCCGCAATTTCCTTGATATGGACGAAAGTTCCTTCCACATTGCCACTCAGACCCGGCGTTGTGTAAACCTCAATCGGGATGTCGCGCTCGATGCCGTGGTAAGTGTCTTCCCAAAGCACCAAGTCGCCGACGATGAAAGAGATATGGTAGGTGGCAATCTCCTGAGGCGTGTTCCATTGCCATGTGGAGGTACCGTTGCCGTTGTCGATGGTCTCAACATGATTGCCACCGCAAATGGCTTTCTTGTCGTTGGTGGCGGTGACAAAGACATCGTAGGTGGCCTTGTCGGTGAAGTTGTCGACGCAGGGGAACCAAGTCTTGCCAAGATTGTGCGGCTGGCTGTCAAAACCCACGCCAAGATTGTAGACGTAGCTGGTACCCCACCATTCCACGCCGCCCCACGACTCGCTGAAAGTGTTGCCACCATAGACGATGTCCAAGGTAGCTGTGCTGCCAGCCGCCAACGGTGAAACCAAATTGATGGTCAAGAAGTCGCCGCTTTGCGAAAAATCGGAAACCGTGGTTCCTGTGGCCGTCACTGCACTGACTTCCAAATATTTCAGTTCAAGGACGACTTGTTGCACCGTGGCTGTGGCCGTGAAATCGACGAAGGTCTCCCCTTGCAGGGTGCGGTTGCTGAAGTCGAAGTCGCCAAGGTGGATTTCATAATGTGTCACGTTGATGTTTTCGCCTGCCGTTTGGGCGCTCAAGGTTGAAATGGAGAGCAGTAGGCTCAAAATAACAAGTAGTTTTTTCATATTGCATTCTCGATTTATGGATTGCTTCGTCGTGCCTCCTCGCAATGACGCAAAGCAGTTGTAGGTACAACGTCATTGCGAGCGGAGCGTGGCAATCCAGATTGTTGTATATGGAATATCGGGTTAGTAATAATTGCCTCTGTTTGAATCACATTGCTCTCATGCAAGGCGCGGTCGAGGATGTGGATTTCAAATTTGATGGTGTCGTTGGGCGAGAGCGGGTTTTGGATGGGCATGGTGTAGTCCATCATACCACTGATGGCCTTCGGCTCGTCGGTGTCGCGCAGGCGGTGGAAGCGCGCGTTGAACGACACCGTGTCGTAGCTTTGCGTCTGCTGGTTCCAGCTCAGCAGCGGCATCTTCACAAACTCGCCGTTGACGCACTTCATGTAATCGACAATCATATTATAATAATAGGTGTCGTTGGGACCGAAGGGCGGAAGCGTGTCGCTGTCGTCCAAGCCGAGGTCCCCATCGCCATCGGTGTAAGAAAACGAGAGGATACCCTCGCCGCTGAAAGTGCTGTCGGCATAGAAGAGGTAAGTGAAGCCCTCGTAGCTGATTCTCGGCTCAACGGGATATTCCACCTCACTTTGGCACGACGCAAAAAGCACCGCCAAAAATGCCAACGCTGTCATTTTCAAGCTTTTCATGATTACGGATTCAGGCGGTAAAAATACAAAATTTTCGGTTTTGGACGGTTTTTCGGCACAGATAATCCTTTGAATATTTTTCTAATTGATTTTCAATGAATTAACATATTTTGTTGAAAAAAATCGCTGTGGAAAAGTGTGGAAAAGTGTTGAGCGAACCACAAAAGTTGTATATTTGCAGCCTGTTTTGGCATAAAATTGGCAGAACGGAAACGAGCAGATTTTGTTTTTGATGCCGAGTTTGTATATCATATCAGGCTGCAACGGAGCAGGAAAGACAACCGCCTCTTTGACGGTTTTGCCCGAGACGCTGAACTGCAAGGAGTTCGTCAACTGCGACGAAATCGCGAAAGGTCTGTCGCCGCTCAACCCCGATGGCGCCAAGGTCGCCGCAGGCCGCCTGATGTTGTCGCGCATCAAGAAACTCATCGCTGACAAAGCCGACTTTGCCATCGAGACCACCTTGGCTGCAAAATCCTATCACGATCTCATCAAAAAAGCCCGCGAGGAAGGCTACAAGGCCAGCCTGATTTATTTCTGGCTGCAAAGTCCTGACTTGGCCATCAAGCGCGTGGCGGAGCGTGTGAAGCATGGCGGTCATCATGTGGACGACAACATCATCCGCCGGCGCTACAGAGCGGGCATCAAGAACCTTTTCAACCTGTATTGCCCCATCGTTGACTATTTCCTGTTCATCGACAACAGCATCATGCCCTCCGAGGTCATCGCCGAAGGAAACATCAAATCCATCAAGTTTTACAATGAAGAAAAATTCAAAAAAATCAGACAATATGACAACAGTAACAGTGAATGCGAAGAAAAGTGAAGTGTCCAGCTTCACCAAGAAACTGATGAGCGGCCTCGACCTCTCGATGCAACGCCTGCTCACCATGCGCTGCCGACACAACGGCACATTCTGCTTCTGCGACGCCGATGGCAACATCTACACCGTGAAAGCCAAGGAAGTCAGGGCACTGATGCAACAGGAATAAAACCCTTCGTCACATAGCTAACATTCCCCACGAATTGCAGGTTGACTGCGGTTGGTGGGGATTTTTGTATCCTAAAACCAAAACTAAATCAAATCGCTCACTTTACTAACAACCTTATATTCCAAATCCTCAAATTGCTTGAAATGCGCCTCTCCACAACGGATTTTCTGCCTTTCGCTTGGATGCAGTTTGCTCAAATCCACCGCTGGAGTGCCCATGTCTTTGGTTTCCGCGACAAAATACACCCTTTTGTCATCCTCAAACACCACTGCCCAATCAGGATTGTATGAGCCAATTGGAGTGGGGATTTTGAACCAATCCGGCAACTTGAAATAATACTTGATTTGGTCGCTTGTTTCGCAATCCTGGGCAAATTTGTTCTCTACTGAAGAATCCAAAGGGACATATTCATCGTAGATGGTTTTGTCGGTATCAGAAACTTTGAAAGTGAAGTCGTTCACATAGATTTCCAATTCTTGTTCCTCAAACAAGCGCATTTCATATTCTGTATTTCCAATTTTGAGATATTCAATTCCATCAATCATCATATTCTGCAAAACGCGTTTGATTGTATCAACAGCCAAATCCATAAACAACTGTGGATTAACAGCCAAATCATCCAATCTACCAGACTCTTCCAAAATACGCAAAATGGTTGAACGTGTCAACTCCGTTCGATTCTGTATATAGCCCAATGCATCAGGTATGATGTAATCGGAAATGTGTGAGAATAGTTTATCCCCTTTGTAATTGGTCGAAACGCCTTCTTCGGTGATAACCACTTCCGTTTTCACGGAACGAATAGCCGGTGCCACAATATTGGGCATTTGTTTCATTTCTTTGCCCGCCTTTTCAATCAACGCCTCGGTATCATATTTTACTCGATATGTGGTTTTGGCTTTCAGTTTTTCCCAAATGGCAAGGAAAAGCGGGTCGGCCTCAAAACCTTTCTTGTATTTTACCGCAACCCTATCACGCTTAGGCTTGATGCGACCTCCAAAGTTGACACCGCAATCCTCCTGCATCTCATTTTGTAAGGCTTTCGCAAAGTCATTGTATGATTCGTTGGCGACAACGGTCAAACGATTGACATTTCTGTCATAACAACGCACTCCGTCTTGGTTGACCGGCAAACGCAAACCTCGACCTATTTCCTGACGTTTCTTTATTTCTGACTTGGTTTCATTCAAGGTGCAGATTTGGAAGACATTGGGGTTATCCCAACCTTCGCGCAAAGCCGTGTGAGAAAAAATGAAACGAAGTGGATTGTTCATATCCAACAGCGTTTCCTTGTCTCTCATAATCAAGTTATAAGTATCATCATCAGCTTGCGTTTCGCCTGAAGTGTCCTTGGCGTGTCCTTTTTTGTCTTGCGAAAAGTAGCCATTGTGAATCTTGTCGATGGGATACTTGTCAAACGATTGAAATTCAGGACGTTTTATCAACTCTGAATAAATCTCTTCAAACCAGATGGCGAACTTGCCTTTAACTTCACTGTCTTGAGCATCGTATGTGCGATAATTTGCCACCCTGTCAATAAAAAACAACGATAAGACTTTGATTCTCTGTTTGTTCAATTTCAGTTCCTTACGCAAATGTTCCTCGATGGTACGACGAATTTGAAACTTCATCACGTCATCATTTAAGTCGTCTTTGCGTTGTCCTTGATACAGTATATCACCGTTTGAAAACACGATACAGGCATTCGATGCATCTATCTCCTCCACAATATAACCATTGCGATAAATCTCACGCCCTTCGCTCTTTGCATACAAATCATCACCCGCCCTGACGGAAACCGATTTCCGCTTCACCCCATTTCTGTCGTTGACATCGATGGAAATTTTTGCTGTAATTTTTGTTTTACTTGCTGTTATTGATTCCAATGCCACAAATGCACCATTTAGCGAGTTTTCCTCAAACACCGAATCGACTTCTATCTGTTTTACAAGTCCCAAATCGTATGCCTTTACAGGGTTTAGGCTGTAAATCAGATTGTAACGGTTTCTGTGAGTGGCCGAATAGCGCAAAGTACAAAGTGGATTCAGATTGGCAATAGCCGCCGCGCGTTTTTCCGATTCCATATTTTGTGGTTCGTCCACAATCACGATGGGCTGAACCTGTTTGATAAAGTTGATAGGTTCCTGCCCATTAAGTTTGTCGTTTGGTTTGTTGATGACATTTTCATCCTTGGCAAACGAATCAATATTGATAACCAACACCTCTATATTATCACCTGCCGCAAAACCTCGAAGTTGGGAAATTTTATTCCGGTCGTAAACATAAAAACGAATGGGAGTGTTGTCATATAACGTTTGAAAATGCTCGTGTGTGATTTGCAGATTCTTTAATACACCCTCACGAATCGGTACAGATGGAACAACGATAACGAATTTCTTGAAGCCGTAGATTTTGTTCAACTCGTATATGGTACGCAGGTAAACGTAAGTTTTACCTGTTCCTGTCTCCATTTCAACAGAAAAGTGCATCCCATCAAGTTTCTCCGTTAGGGCAATCTCATTGTGATTCTGCACTTTCTGTAAATTGGCAAGAATCTGTTCTTCCGACAAAACCAACTTGTTTGCAATGCCATCAATCAAACTCGCCTGTTGCTCGTTGAAATTGTATTGAAACAAGGAATCCTCGATTGCCTGTCCTTCAAAGAGACCCACAACCGACTGAATGGCATCCTGCTGATAGGAAAGATTGGATTCGAAAGAGAGTTTCATACCGTATAATCAAATACAAAATGACTAATAACACCAAAATTCGGATGGGTAGATTCAAAATACTGATCATGAAGTGAATGACTCTGTCTTTTCAACATTTCACTCTCTCGCTTTTTCTTTGTCAAAAGGGCGTTTATTTTTTGAATTGTCGTATCAACATTACCTTCTATCATATAGCCCAACAAAACACCATGAGGATATTTCTTTGACAAATAATGGTCAATTCCCGTGTTAATATATCTGTTTAACAAACCAGAGTCCTTTTCTTTCAATCTTTTAGCTTCAACAAAAAAACAGTATTCGTCTTTGGAAGAAAAGGTAGTGAAACGTAAATCTATCCTATCTTCAGAATTCGCATAACCTTTTTTCTTTTTAAGCCCTTTCTTATGCAAATGATGCTCAACATTACAACTAATCTTCCATTTCACTCGCTGTGGGTTTTTATCTATGTATTCATCCAACATACTCGTAAAATCATTCTCCATCCAACCAGGGGAATAAATATGATCTACAATAGAAGTGTGGTATGCAGAGACAAGCAGTGTGACACACTTTATTTCAAAGGCTTTCTTGAAACCATCAACAATCTTGCTATACAATCCCATGTCAAACCTCCATATTTAAAATTTCGACAATGAGGTCAGATGCATCTTGCATAGCCATTGATTGTGTCCAGAAACGACGTTGATTAGGACGAATAATATATATGCTATCTCCGTTATAATAATTCAACTTTTTACGAAAATAAATGCCACTTCCTTTTTCGTCCCATAAGAGCCTGTCTAATTCCTTCAATTCATTTTGGACATCCAATTCGGATTGAACAACCTCTTGTCTTTCTGTAACAAATGAGATTTTTACCATAGCAAGTGGAGAATGTCGTTGCGTGATATATGTAGTCCCATTGACAAATAATCCTTGACCATCAACAAAACCATTTAGTCTCAAACATATCTGCTTCACATAATCAAGATTATTCTGTATTGGCAACAGTGCAATAGATTTTTCCTGCTTTTGGAATAAATCAATACTCATAAGAGCATCTTTTATAAGGGAAGCATAGTCATCTCCAAGTTTATCGTAAATAAAATCATCTACCTTTTGCCTTATTTGTGCAATATCCAGCCAATTCTTTTTGGCCACAACTATTTCATCAAAGCAACTCAACAAATATGCCTTGTCATCATCACCTAGTTGGTCAAACAAATACCTTATTTGAAATAATTCCTTATATTTCACAACATCTCTTTCAATTCCCCAACTTGATGTTGCTAGAAAAGAATAATATAGAGCAAAAGATGAATTGACGAAAAGCGTTAATAGCTTTAATTCATCATCATCATTATTTAACGATGCTACTCCAACTATGCCTTTAACATAGGCACTATTATAATCCACAAATGAAGATGTTAGTTGCAAACGTCTATCTTCACCAACTTTTATACCTTCATTTATAATGACATGGTTCTTCTGATATACATCTATCATACCAAGCCGTCTAAATTTATTTATTGTTACAGACTTTGGAGGAACATCTGTTGAATACAAATCTACATTTTTAGGCCTATGGATCGGCAATTCCGAAATCAAATCACACGTCTTATCTGCTGGAGAAGTGGTTTCGAATCCCACACCACATATTAAGTCGTTTTTATTGAGATACTGGCTCAATGTAGCATGCGCATTGAGACCCGTCTTGATTAACTCAAAATCATTATCTCCACCCCACATTGCAATTTTCCAAATCTTCGTATCAGGTTTTTGACATTCCTCGCGGGGCAGGTATTTCACATCCGAGCCATCTATCACTACCCCTTCAAGCACATTAGACTTGATATATGTCTTTGGAGCATAATAAACGATTCTACCCGATTTATTATCAGGCTCTTCTTTTTGGTAAAATGCAATGCATATAGGCCCTATGGCTGAGCCAAACAATTGCCCACCAAAGTCTTTCGGTGCGTTTCGAAGAATTGAAAAATTATATACTTTCTCCACATAGCAATCATTAAACAACCATTTCCTGAATGATTTGTATGTGCTACTTGTATTAGTCAACAACTTTGTATTGAAAATCATGGCAATCTTCCCTTTAGGCGAGAATTTGACAGCCTTGTGTAAAAAAGGAAGCACCATTTCTTTAGCAAATCCGTTTTGATTGCAGTAATTACGAATAGTATCTGACAGCACAATTCCTTTCGACCTGTTTTCCGTTCCAAATGGGGGATTCCCCACAACTAAATCAAATGAAATCCTCTCTATCTCATCATTTGTTGCAATTGTATCTGCGCAAAACAAGTTGTGGCCTTCCTTGGCCTTCACTATATGGTCGGGATCATTGACCAAACAAGGGAGCTTTGTCGAAATCCAAAGAGTTTTAGGATCCAAGTTATCCACTAATGCCAAATACAAACTGAATGCTGCTACAATGATAGCCTGGTCATTCTGTTCTATTCCATATATATTGTTTAACAGGATGTTTTTTAGTTCCTCAAAATCAGTCGGTTTTTTATGATGGGCATTCTCATAGCGCTTCAACAAACGCTTGTAACTTTCTACCAAGAAAATTCCAGACCCACACGCGGGGTCAAGAATTTTTACATTGTATTCCGTATATTGCTTGTCTGTAGGCAGAACTTCGTCCAGCATAAGTTCAACCAAAGAGGTTGGAGTATAATAGGCTCCAGCTCCTTTTTTCCCTTTTGGATTCGATTCCTTCAAAAACTGTTCATATATTTCGCTCAAAAGCTCGATGCGGATGATTTTAAAATCAAACAAACGCCAATCTTCAAACAATTCTGTTTGTCCATCATTCTCATACCCATTAGTGAAGCATTTTCTTATCACTCTAAGATGCTCAGAAGTTACACTCTGCCGCTCACCTTCCTTCACAGAAAAAACATTGCCATTAAACTTCTCTTCCAATATGGCATACAAATCATATGTGGCATCAACACTATCCAACACATCAAAATAGGTCTTTGCACCTGCCTTTATTGCATCGTAAAAATCAGCACTTGTTGCCTCTCTATCTTCCAAATACAACAAAAACAACGAACGCAGAATAATCTTATGAATAATTGCAATGTCAGTAAGTCCGAGTTCTTTCAATCTATCAGTAGTACGCTTCAAACTCTCAACAAGATATTTGTCAACTCGTCTTTGAATATTGATTTTTTTCCTGATTTTGAATGCGTCAGACAATGTCCAAATGATGCCACTATCGACAGCAATTGATGAAAAAACTGACACCAAAAGTGCAATCGCTTTGTCATCTGAAGCGTCAGCCTTAAACATTTCCAAGTTCCCCACTTCTTTGCCATAGTCGGAGTTCTGTAATCTTGCAAAGGGTTTCTCTACACAATTATAGATCCTTATTTCTGTGTCATTATAGACATACAAAAACAAAACTTTCTGATAGTTCCAAAGTTTTTGCTGTATCTGGGAGATTTCCTTGATGGTTGGCTCGTCAAAAGCAACAACTTTTTTCAAGAAAACCGCAGGATAACTCTTCGCTTCATCGGTAGAAAAGTATATTTCATCAATGCCAAAACCTTCTACTTGTTTGGCAACAACAAGTTGACTATCTGTCATTTGTTCGTCATTAGAAAGGCTAATGCTTCTTTCCAACCCTAACAATACTTTAAAATCTATCTTCTTCATATCAGTTTTCCTTTCTTATATCGTCCTAAACTCCACTCCAGCATCTCTCATCTGAAGGGCGGTGTTGGTTTTCAATTGATCATTGCCTTCGAATAAATTATCCAAGGCGATTACTTTTTGTGGATGCTCGGCAAGGATGGCATTCACCGTTTCTTGCGTAGCGGATTCGAGCATCAGTATCAGTTCTTTGCTGTTGATAGCATAGAAACCGTTATGGTGTTCAATGGTGCTGTTTAAGCTCTTGCCACTTTTCAACAACAATTCATACACCATATTGTCGGTGGTGGCGTTTTCGGCAACTGGATTAAGGAAATCCAACATCTGTTGTTTCCATTCTTCTTTGTCAGAACCTTTTATCTCGCGCCATTGCTTGAAATTGCTTTCAGAGAGTTTGAACACCTTGAAACCCAGGTCAGGCATTTCAATGGATTCTTCCTCAAACTGGAGTTGCTCTTCTTGTTTTGCTTGTTCGGCTTCCACTTCAGCACGAATCTTCGCCCCGGCTCTCCTGATTCTTTCCTTTCCAATTTCCGCAATGGTGCTATACCCGGCCTTGTACGCCTCGCTTGTTTCGTCGCACAACTCCGGCAACTGCACACAAATATACTTTCTATGACCTCCGTCTTCTTTATTCAACTGCATCACGGCATGTGCTGTTGTGCAACTACCAGCGAAGAAATCAAGAATTAAGGAATCTTTATCATGCAGCAATTGCATCATTCTCATGATTAACTGTTGTGGCTTTGGCGTATCAAACACCTGAATATCATCAAATAGTGATTTTATTTCAGCAGCAGCTTGTCGTGTTGTACCATATGCATCTCCGTTCCATACATTTTCAGGTGTTCTTCCTTGTTGATCTGATAAATATATTTTTCGGATGATATTAGAACCATCTTCCTTAAATATTATTTCGCCTATGCTAATTTTTTGACGAATACTATCTTCTGACCATCTCCAACCATTAGCTGGAGCATGTATAACATTCCCATTTGGAGCTATTAAATCAAAGCGTAATGTTTTACGATAATTAGGACTTCTTACATCTCCGCTTCTCCATGGTCCCTTAGGATCATTGTCTGGATTGGCATAATTCTTATTATCTTCTTCTGTTCTGTCAAAGTAGAAATCCGGCAATTGGTCTATATCTTTTGCATAGACAAGATTTATGTTATAATGCCTAGAAAAGAAACATTCGTCATTTTTACTCTGTTGCGTATGTTTCCACACTATTTCTGCCACAAAATTCTCCTCTCCGAAAATCTCATTCAACAGCAAACGAAGGTTGTGCACCTCGTTATCGTCAATGGAAATAAAAATCACACCATCTTCGCGCAACAAGCTTTTGGCCAAATAAAGGCGCGGCATCATCATATTGAGCCAGTTGCTGTGGTATTGTCCGTTTTCCTTGCTGTTTTTGCGGAACATGCCTTCACGGGTCATATAGCCTTCCTCGTCCTTGTCGCCCACACGGCGCAAGTATTCCTCCTTGGTTTCAGAAAACTTGTCGGGATATATGAACGAATCGCTTCCGGTATTGTACGGCGGGTCAATGTAAATCATCTTCACCTTGCCAAAATAACTCTTTTGCAATACTTTAAGCACCTCCATGTTCTCACCCTCAATGAAAATATTTTCGGTGTTGTCGAAATCCACAGACTCCTCTCGGCAAGGCACCAAAGTAGCCGACGAAGGTTGCTGCATCACACGAAAAGCATCGCTCTTTCCCGCCCAATTCAGCACATAGCGCTCGTTGGCGAAATTTACCTTTTCGCCAAGCGTAGCCTTCAACTTTTCCCAGTCAATCTTACCTTCGTCAAATATCTCAGGCATAAGCGATTGCAGCATCTTTATCCGTTCCTCTTGTGGTGTTTGTGATTGTCCGTCCATACAATTATCCCAATTTACCGAGCAAAAGTAATCAAATTTATTATTAGTAATAAATTTCTCGGGGAAAATTCCTACTTTTGCCAAACAAAACCACTTTCCCATGAAAAGACATGCTTTTTTGATTGCATTATTATGCCTTGCGAGCCTCTATACCTTCGCCCAAACCGACGACCAACTCCCCGAAACCGACCCCGTAATTGTGAACCGCATCAGCCAATGGCAGGACTTGAAATTCGGCTTTATGATGCATTGGGGCATCTATGCCCAATGGGAAGTGGTGGAGTCGTGGTCCATCTGCAACGAGCCTTGGATTAACCGCGACGGCGCAGATTATTACCAATACAAAACTGATTACCAAAACCTTAATAAGACCTTTAACCCAAAGAATTTCGACCCAACAAAATGGGCCGAAGCCGCCAAAGACGCGGGCATGAAATATGTCGTTTTCACCACGAAACACCACGACGGCTTCTGCATGTTCGACACCAAAGAGACCCCCTACTCTACTGTTGACCCAAGTTGTCCGTTCTCGAAGAACCCAAAGGCCGACATCACGGGCGAAGTGGTGAAAGCTTTCCGCGAAAAGGGCTTCTGGACTGGCCTTTACTTCTCCAAACCCGACTGGCACTGCGACGACTACTGGGCGCACGAATGGGCCACCCCCGACCGCAACGTCAACTACGACCCGACCGTTATGCCTGAGCGTTTCGAGAAATACAAACAATTCACTCACAGGCAAATACGAGAACTTACCCACAACTACGGCGACATCGACATTCTTTGGCTCGACGGCGGTTGGGTACGTCCCGAATGGAGCGTGAACGATGAAACGCGTCCATGGCTGGGTTGCCAAGGCTACATCCAGGACATCGACATGCCCACGGTGGCCGACATCGCCCGCGAAAACAACCCTAACCTCATTATCGTGGACCGTTCCGTGGGCGGCAAATACGAGAACTACCAAACCCCTGAACAGCAAGTGCCCGACTCGCTCCTGCCCTATCCTTGGGAAACTTGCATGTCGATGGGCAACTCATGGTCGTATGTCTCGACCGACAAATACAAGAGCACCAACAAGTTAATCCACCTGCTCTGCGACATTGTCGCCAAAGGCGGCAATTTCCTCCTCAACGTAGGCCCCGACGCCGACGGCAACCTCCCCGACACCGCCCTACTCCGCATGAAGGAAATCGGCGAGTGGATGCAGGTGAACGGCGAGGCCATCTACGGCACGCGCCCCATCTATCCCTTTACTTACGGCAAGTTCCGCTTTACGCAGAAAGATAATAAGGTGTACGCCATCTTCCTCTTGGACGAACAGGAAAGCCCTGTGCCCGACACCTATTGGTTCGATGGCAAGGGCATGAGCCTGAAGACGGGAAAAATCAAGGTCTTGGGCTGCAACAAGAAAGCCTCCCTTTGCAAGGAGGCTGATGGTCGTTACCGCATCGACTTCCCAAATGCTTTCGAGATGCCGCATGCGGTGGTGTTTGAGATGCGCCGTAGCAAAACGGAGATCACCCCACAACGATATTGACAATCTTCTTCGGCACGTAAATCACCTTGCGCACCTGCTTACCTTCGAGCCATTTGGCAGACTCGGGTGCGGCAAGCACGGCAGCTTGTACCTCGTCAGCGTTCATCGTGACGGGCAGCTCCATGTTGAAGCGCATCTTGCCATTGAAGCTCACGGGGTAATTGAAGCTGTTTTCCACGGTCTTGCTTTCGTCGTAAACGGGGAACGAAGCATTGACTACTGAAGTGTCGTGGCCCAGCAGGTGCCACAATTCTTCGGCGATATGTGGAGCATAAGGCGAAATCATAATGCACAGCGGCTCAAGGATTTCACGCTTGTTGCACTTGAGGTCAGCCAACTCATTGACACAAATCATGAAGGCTGAGACAACCGTGTTGAACGAAATGCTCTCAATGCCGTCCTCCTCCTTCTTGATGAGCTTGTGCAGACTCTTCAACTCAGGTGCAGTAGCAGGTTCGTTGGAAACATTGAATTCGTTGTTCTCGTTGTGGAACAGCCTCCAGAACTTGCGCACGAAGCGGAACGTGCCCTCGATGCCTTGCGTGTCCCACGGCTTGGATTGCTCCAAGGGGCCGAGGAACATCTCGTAGAGACGCAATGTGTCGGCACCGTATTTCTCCACGAGGTCGTCGGGGTTCTGCACGTTGTATTTCGACTTCGACATCTTCTCCACTTCCGAACCGCAAACATAAATGTCGTTGCCGTCCTTGTCCTTTTCCTTGATGAAGTGGGCATCCTTCAGGTCATCGCGCCACTGGCGACAGGCCGGAATGTCAAGGATGTCGTTGCGCACCATGTTGATATCCACATGAATCGGGTCGCTGAACAACTCGCGGTCAGGTATGTTTTTGGAGACAAAGATAGGACCACGATTGTACTCCTCACCCTCAACGAAGGCCGGGACTTCCTTGCCCGCAATCAAGTCCTTGATTTTCTGCTCAACGATATGGGTTCCAGCCCTATAGTCATTCAAAACGTCGATGTTGGGCACCAAAAGAAGTTTGTAGCCCTTCGATGCGGCATATTCTTCCCACGGTTCGGCCACCTTTTCGAGGTTGCCCATGCGGTTGATTTCAATGAGGATGCCTTTCTCGGGACAGAAGAAGTCGAACTGACGGCGACCGTCCTTATAGTTCCTGACGAACTCCACGCCCAACTTCTTGTCTTTGATGATGTTCCAAACGTCGTATTCACAAAGCTTCTCCAAATTGACACGATAGGCAAAGCTGGAACGGCCTTGAATCATGCCCTGATTAATCATGCGCTGGAACGGCTCGTCCTTACATGACAAACCAATGTCATACAGGAACTTGCACCAGAAGCGGCTGTAAATCAAGTGGCCGGTGGCATGCTCGGCACCACCGATATAAAGGTCAACGTTCTGCCAATAGTCGTTGGCTTCGCGGCTGAAATATTCCTTGTCGTTGTGCGGGTCTTGGTAGCGGAAATAGTAACCGCTCGAACCAGCAAAGCCCGGCATGGTGTTGGTCTCGATGGGATAGCCCTCCTCTGTGACCCAATTCTTGGCGCGGGCCAAAGGCGGCTCACCTGTTTCGGTGGGCTTGTATTCGTCAATGGCAGGCAACTCAAGCGGCAGCTTCGATTCGTCCATGGCGTAGGGCATACCATCCTTGTAATAAATTGGGAACGGCTCACCCCAATAACGCTGGCGGCTGAAGATGGCATCGCGCAGGCGGTAGTTGGTCTTGCCCGTACCGACACCCAATTTTTCTAATTCCTCAATCATACGCAGGATGGCTTTCTTGACGGTCAGGCCGTTGAGGAAGCCCGAGTTGACCAGTTCACCGTCCTTGGCGTCGAAGCTCTCATCCCATGTGGCAGGGTCGGTCGGCTCGGTGCCAGGCTGCTTCACCACTTGGATGATGGGCAGGTTGAAGTGACGGGCGAAAGCGAAGTCGCGGCTATCGTGGGCAGGCACGGCCATGATGGCGCCAGTGCCGTAGCCCATCAACACATAGTCGGCAATCCAAATCGGCAGTTTGGCTCCCGTGATGGGGTTGATGCCGTAGGCACCTGTGAAAGCACCGCTCACCTTGCGAACCTCGGCCATGCGCTCACGCTCGCTGCGGTTCTTGGTGCGGGTGATGTATTCTTCAACTTCAGTACGTTGCTCAGGTGTGGTGATCTCGCTCACCAGCTCATGCTCAGGAGCCAGCACCATGAAGGTCGTGCCGAACAAGGTATCTGCGCGGGTGGTAAACACCTCAAGGTCGATGTCCTTACCGTCCACTTTGAAGATGACGGAGGCACCCATCGACTTACCAATCCAGTTGCGCTGCAGGTCTTTCACCGACTCGCTCCAGTCCACGGTCTCAAGGCCTTGAAGCAGACGCTCAGCGTAGGCCGTGATACGGAGTTGCCACTGTTTCATCGACTTGCGCTCCACGGGGAAACCGCCACGCACCGAGAGGCCGTCGGCCACCTCGTCGTTGGCGAGCACCGTACCCAAGCCCGGGCACCAGTTCACCATGGCCTCGGCCTGATAGGCCAAACGGTAGTTCATCAACACCTCTTGTTGCTCCTTTTCGCTCATCGCCTTCCATTCGGCGGCGGTGAAACTCAGCGGCTTGCTTTCGGCCACGTTGAGACCTTCGGTACCTTTCTCCTCAAAGCGGGCAATCAGTTTGCTGATGGGCTGGGCCTTCTGGCAATCGTTGCAGTAGAACGAGTTGAACAGTTGGAGGAACGTCCATTGCGTCCACTTATAGTAGCCCGGCTCGCAAGTTCGCACCTCACGGTCCCAGTCGTAGCAGAAACCGATCTTGTCCATCTGCTCGCGGTAGCGGTTGATGTTCTTCTCGGTCGTAATGGCGGGGTGCGTGCCCGTCTGGATGGCATATTGCTCGGCGGGCAAACCGTAGGCGTCGTACCCCATCGGGTGCAGCACATTGAAGCCTTTCAGACGCTTGTAGCGTGCATAGATGTCAGAGGCGATATAGCCCAGCGGGTGACCCACATGCAGGCCTGCGCCCGAGGGATAAGGGAACATGTCCAAGACGTAGAACTTGGGCTTGCTGTGGTCGATGTCGACCTTATAGATTTTGTTGTCGTGCCAGTATTGCTGCCACTTTTTCTCGATTTCAGTAAAATTGTAATCCATACAATAGCGGTGTTATTTGCTGTTTTTGAAAGAAACTGCAAAAATAGGGAAATTTTGCTTTATGATTGAAACCTATTGTAAAAACTGCAAATCAGCCCACACTTTTTAAACAATAAAAAACTAAAACATTGATTGATTGCAATCTATCCGACAGCAAACGACTACTGTCGACTACAAACGTTTAATCAACGGCTTACTCTTGACCGATAATGTTTCTTTGCAGTATTATTAAAAGCAACTTTAAAACAAACCGAAAAGATGGACAAAAGAATTGAAAAACGAAAAGCATTGGCTGCACTAAACAAAGTGATCAAAACAGAATCCGATATTGACGACGCATTTTTCTGTTCTCTCGGCCCAGTTTGCTTAAAATATGGAACACCTGGCATTCCTCCAAAGTTCAAGAAAGCTTTTGGAATATCGCACATCATAGCCAAACGCGACTACGAACACTCAAACAACCCAAAGGCTTTCCCAG
>Ga0265298_10002735_pt1 | contig 24072 bp, 19 predicted proteins | sample AusTroGonzalo_MG_3_FD_193486 | JGI IMG/M metagenome (GOLD analysis project Ga0265298, IMG submission 193486) | Bovine rumen microbial communities from tropical cattle in Woodstock, Queensland, Australia - Gonzalo_01 | ecosystem: Host-associated > Mammals > Digestive system > Stomach > Rumen ...
CGGCATAGATACCCAGCAAATGCAGGTTTTCGCGTACGGTCAGGGCGCTGTTGTAGACGCGCCAGTCGTTCTCGTAATGTGCGATGGCGGCCTCTACCCACTGGGACATGCCTGCGCGATCGGGAAAATCGTCGAAGGCAGTGCGCAGCCGTCCTGCATTGGGTGCGACGAACTGGCCGTTCGCCCATTTACGGAAGACCGTCATCGGCCCTGTCTTCTTCCATTTGAAATCTTCGGGGGTACGGCCATACTCTTGCATCAACGCCAGCGCACCCGCTGCGATGCGGCGGGCTTCTTTCTCGAAGCCACCGATCAGGCCGCCCAACTTCCCACGGAATGCCTCCACGCGGGCCTTGTCGTCGATGATGCTGCGTACGGAGCGCATCTTGAGCAGGAACGACTCGTCGAGGAAGTGTCGGGCCATGTCGCGCAGCGGACCCTCGATGTTCCAATTCATGCCCTGTTCCACGCGGTCGAACGAGTAGTCGCGCAGCCAGTCGAGCAGTGTGGCGTTGGCCGGGTCGTCCATGGACTCCAGCATGAGGTCCACCACCTGTGCGAGCACCGCCTCGTCGTCGAGTTCCACCCGATAGGAGGCGTATTGTCCGATTTCGCGGGCAAAGGCGCGCATGACCGTCTGGAAGAACTTGTCGATGGTGCTTACCGAGAAACAGGAATAGTCGTGTAGCATCCTCCGGAGGCGGTCGGCAGCCAGCGACGCTTGTGCGTCGTCGCTGCGGGACAACTTATACAGTTCCTCGACAACACGCGATTTCATCTCGTCGGTGGCTTTGTTGGTAAAAGTCACGGCAAGGATGTGCTTGTAGCGTTGCGGATCGCCCTCCAGCAGCAGCTGGAGGTAATCCTGGGTCAGGCGGTGGGTCTTTCCGCTGCCCGCAGAGGCTCTGACGACGGCTACTGGCGGTTGCATAGGCGTTTGAAATGACAGTATTTGCAGGCGTCTTCACAGTCCGTGGCGGCGAAGGGCTTTCCGGGATCGAACAATTCTTCCACCAGCGCGGCGAGCCGGGTCTCGAACTGTGCGAGCTGGTCGTCGTCGAGGGTATGGGACTTCGGGAGCTCCGGTGAGAAGATGGAGCGCAGTGAATAGACGCAGGGCTCGAAGCGTACGGACGGATTGGCGGACATGCGGGTCTTCAGCAGTGTGTAGAAATAGAGTTGGAAGGCTACGGAAGGCCGGCGCATGCCGAGCGACCGGTCGAAGAGCCTGTCCACGTCGTCGCAATTGTCCTTGCCCTGGACGGAACCGGTCTTGTAGTCCACCACGCGAAGCACATCAGGCGTACGGCCGTCCAGCCGGTCGATGATGCCGAACAGCCGGACGCGGCGTCCTTCGGAGAGCGCCAGGTCGCAGCCGGCTTTCTGCTCCACGCCGTGCAGTACCAGGGGCTGTCCCGCCGCGCTGACGGCTGCATCCACTTCCAGCGTCCGCAGCACAAAGTGACGGATGAGGTCGCGAAGGATGATATTTTCGCCGGAAATCTCCGTAATATGATTCATGGCAAAGGCTTCATCCAGCAACGTGTCGATCCTGCGTTTGTCGCGACGCAGGGCCTGCAAGGATGCGGGCTGTAGCTCTCCACCCACAAAAGGGGCATACAACTGCTGCATGACCGCATGGTAAATGGTGCCGAAAAGGCTGGCGTCCAGATCTTCCACCACGTCCTCCTGCTCTTCGATGCCGCGGACATCCTCGTAATAGAAACGCAGTGGACAGTTGAGGTAGGTGTTCAGGGCGGAAGCGGATAATGCGTGCTGTTCTACGAGGTATTTCTGCGAAAGCTCCGCGAGCACTTCGGGGGTTTTTTCCACGCTGGGCAGTCCGGGTGTCGTACCGGAAGCAGAGAGCGAGTAGGTGGCCACTTTTTCGACCAGGGGTACTTCGTACAAGTATTTGAGCTGCTTGATGAAGCGGCTTTCCTCACCGCTTTGCAGGCCTTCCGTGCGTGAATCGTAGAGCAGGTACACGCGCTCGGCGCGGCAGATGCTCCGGTAGAAGTAGTAGGCCCACATGGCGTCCTGCATCTCATAAGTCGGTAGGCCGAAGCCTACGCGCAGGTTGTAGGGCAGGAACGAAGCGCTGACGGTACGCGAGGGGAAGATGCCTTCGCCCACCGAGAGCACGATGACATTGCGGAAATCAAGCGCGCGCGTTTCCAGCGGCCCCATCATCTGCAGGCCGCTGAGCGGTTCACCTTCGAACGGAATCTTGACGAGCGCGATATACTGCGATAACAGGCGGTACCAGGTGCGTGCTTCCAGCGTGTCAAGCGGCAGTCCTGCCTTTTCCAGGTCGGTCACGGACTGGTGGTAGTAGTACAGGAATTCGCGCTCCAGCGCATCTTGCGCACCCTGCATGTGTTCCAGGATGGCTTTCAGGTAGCCCGGGATGGCGCTGGTTTGCGCAATGATGCGGAACACGTCGGCAAACAGGCCGCCCGGGGAGGCGAGGTTGTCGGCCGGCACGAAGATCCGGTTGTGATCGCGGATGTCCTGTTTGACCGTGGAGACGGTTTCCGGATCGGTTGCCGCGGCGAAATAGGGATGTTCCAGCACATCCGTCACATCACGATGGTAGAAGGCCCATGTGCCGCTGCGTTCGCGGGCGTTGGCTTGCAGTCGTTCCAGCAGTTGGAACAGAGTCGCACCACTGCTGGCGGAGAGGGAATAACCCATGGTCACGTTGACCTTCCCGATTTCTTCGGGAACGGCGCCCAGCATCGGGAAAAGCAGGTTTTCGTCGGGTAGCACCACGGCGGTTTCTTCAATATGCTCCAGTGCACCTTGCTGCTGTAACTGACTGAGGATCTGCATCGCCTTGCGGGTCTGGCCAACGGCGGATGGGACGCGGATGACTTCGAAGTGTTGTTCCCGGGAAGCGAGGGCGGGGCAGTCGAAGGGTTCCTTTGTGGGGTATCGTTTCTGGTTGTCGCGGATGAATTTGCCGGCGAGGTTGTGGGGATCGGTCACCATTTCGCCAAAGTAGTCCCAGTAGAAGTCGGCCCGGCCTTCTTTCCGAAGTTCGTCGAGCAGGCGTTTTTCGCAGGCGTTCAGGGCGTTGAGGCCGATGAATACGATTTCGTCGTACTGCTGCAATACGCTCTCTCCAGTCTGCAGCGACTCCGCCACGTCGCGATAGATCATTCCGGCGTACGCCAGGTTTTTCTCTTTCAGTGCCTTACGAAAGGATTCGTACAACGGGAACAGGATATTCCAAAGCTCTGCAAATTGTCTTCGACTTCCACCAGCTCCGTCAGGTCCGACCTGGTCGGGGTTATTGAAGAAGCTGTTGCAGAACGTAGCGATGGCTTGTTTCTGGTCGTCCGTCAGAAAGTCATAGTCGACGCTGAGAGTCTTGAGGTCGCGGAGGTTGACGAGGAGACGGCGGGCGTCGACCAGATACTTGTCCAGATCGTCGAAGTCGGAGAGCAGGATGTCGCCCCAGTAAATGAACTGATCGAAGGTTTCAGGCCCGGTTTCTGGCGTACCGGGCATCAGCTTGATATATTCCTGATACAGGACGTAGAGAAGGCGGGCCTTATCGCGGGTTTCGCTGATGCCGGCGATCTTGGAGAACAGTTCATCGATGGTCAGCACGTTCGGCACGAACACGGGTTTCCCGGCCCGGATGCCCAGATACCGCTTGAAAAATGTGCCCGACCGTCGGTTCGGAAACACGAAGCAGGTACGCTCAAGCGACGTGCGCCCGGCGTACCTTGCTGCGACTGCCTCCAAAAACTTCATACTGGGATGCTTTGGCTTGCGGCGCTCTGGGTGTTGCTCCAAAACCGTCTCGCTCCGCTCGACCCCTCCCATGCTGCGCATGGGCCCCTCCCTCTTACATTGCCGAGGGTGGCATGGGTTCTGGAGCAAGCACCCACCCGCGCTGATGCAAGCCAATCGATAATGTTAATACCCTGGCTTCTCCAGCAACTTGAACATGTTCTTCTTGTAGGCTTCGACGCCGGGCTGGTTGAAGGGGTTCACGCCCAGCTGGTAGGCGCTGATGCCGCAGACCTTTTCGAAGAAGTAGAAGATCTGTCCGAGATTGTATTCATCGAGCTGTTCGATGTGGATGTCGATGTTCGGCACGCCACCGTCGATATGGGCCATCTTCGTGCCGAGCTGGGCCATGCGGTTGCAGTGCTCCACATGCTTGCCGGCCAGGTAGTTGAGGCCGTCCAGGTCTTGAGGATCGCTGGGGATGGTCACTTCGCGCTGCGCCTTGTCGACCGTGATGACGGTCTCGAAGAGCATGCGCTCGCCTTCCTGAATGTACTGGCCCATAGAGTGCAGGTCCGTGGTGAAGATGACGGAGGCAGGGAAGATGCCCTTGCCATCCTTGCCTTCGCTCTCGCCGAAGAGCTGCTTCAGCCACTCGCCCAGGTACTGGAGCTTGGGATTGAAACTGGCAAAGAGCTCGACCTTCTTGCCCTGGTCGTAGAGCAGGTTGCGCATGGCGGCGTACCGCACAGCGGGATTATCGGCATTGGTGGCGGAGAGAACCTTCTCGGCGTCCTGGGCGCCGTGCACCATGGCCTCGATGTCGAAGCCGGCCAATGCGATAGGGACGAGGCCCACCGGCGTGAGTACGGAGAAGCGTCCGCCGATGTTGTCTTCAATCACGAAAGTCTTGTATCCTTCCTGGTTGGAAAGGCTCTTGAGAGCGCCGCGGGCCTTGTCGGTGATGGCGACGATGCGCTGCTGCGCCTCTTCCTTGCCATAGGTATCTTCGAGATAGCTCTTGACGAGGCGGAAAGCGACCGCCGGTTCCGTGGTGGTACCGCTTTTGGAGATGACCACGCAGGCGGGATTGCGCAGCTTGATGAGATCCATCAGCTCGGCCGCGTAATCTTCCGAGAGATTCTCGCCGGCAAAGACCACTTTGAGCCCGTGGCTACCCAGATGGCAGCTGAAAGAGTGGCTCAAGGCCTCGATGGCGGCTTTGGCGCCCAGGTAGGAGCCGCCGATGCCGATCACGACCACGAGGTCGATCTCGCGTTCGAGCCAGCCGTCCACGACGCTCAGGCAGTCGTCCAGTTCGGCCTTCCCGATGGACATCGGCAGGTGCTGCCAACCCAGGAAATCATTGCCGGCGCCGCTCTCTTCCTGCAGCACCTTCTGCGCTGCCAGCGCGCCTTTCAGATATTCGTTGTACTTTTCCTTCGCCACGAAGGAATCGCAACCAGTGAGATCTATTTTAACCATATCACGAAGTTTTATTGTATTCGTACAAATATACGAATATTATGGTACAACGGGAAAACTTTTCGCTGGCCCTTCCACCGGTTTGCCAATCAAGTCATTCAGGTACTGTTTGAGGTCCGGAACATCTTTCTTGACGATATTCCAGACCATATTCAAATTAACCGAATAGTAGTCGTGTACCAACACATGTCGAAGCCCCTCGATGGCTTCCCAGTCAATGGCATTATGCGCGGCGATGAATTCCGGAGACAGTCTGTATACGCTTTCTCCGATACACTGTAGGTTATAAACTACGGCATGACAAAGCAATTTGTTTTCTTTAAATTCTTCGCAAGTTTCTGTCTCCTTCAAGTACTCTTCTATGTTGGCAATGGACTCTAAAATCAACTGCAGTCGCACATCGTCGTTCAATTTATCTCTCATACACCAAATACTTATCATGTTCTGCCGATGGGGCGGCGAAAGGTTTAAGATATCCGTTTTCAATCAGATCGACTTCCCGGCCGATAAGCTTTTTCAAGTCGAGCCTATATCGGACGATGTCAAGAAGGGAAACACCGGCGTTGGGGTCATAATCTACCAGCAAGTCCAAATCGCTCTCCGGGGTTTCTTCGCCGCGGGCAAAAGAGCCGAAGACCCAGGCCCGCAGGACCGGAATGCCCGCGAGGTACTTTTGTGTGGTTGAAAAGAGCTTCAGCCGCTCCGTGTTCAAGGATGAAAGACAGTCCGACAACTCTTCCATGACACCCCTCCGGGCGGCGTACCGTTTCATCCGATTCAGGTTGACCGGATAGGCCTCCATGGCCTTCTGGAGTTCGAACTGTCGTTCTCTTTCGTTGTCCTTTGAGAGAATCATGCTATCCACCAATGTTTTTTCCAGGCTGGGGAAGAGGATGTCTTCTACCTCAACCAGGGGTGCGTCGGTTACCAGGTTTCCGATGATAATGTAGCCTTCAACCCTGGCAGGGAAAGCTTTTGCATCCTTTTGACGGATGACCTTCGGAAAATGCTGCTTCAAGGCACTTTCAACCTTAGGGATATCCCCACGGTAGACCTCCACATAGAGATTTCCGTCTTTTTCGTACAAGCAGGAATCTACACCTTCGCAGTGCTCGAAAAGGCATTCCCTGACTGTCCGTAATTGTTCCGTGACAGGAATTGTGTACGCAACCTTGGGAATGGCCTGATAGCGTCCTTTCCCGGATGAAGAAAGACGTCCTTCTTGCTCGAGGCTACGGATGCGGGAATAGACGGTCGGCATCGGGACGTCCGGCCATAGCTCCCGGAAATCGGCGACAGCCAATGTCCCGTCTCTTTCCAGCAGCGAGCTGCAGTCGTCTCTATAGATAGCGGTTCTCATGGCAGATTCTTTTGACAAAGATAATAATAAATCGGCAATTTCAATATAAAAACTGTCGATTTATTTACTTACCCCGAAAGCTTGCGACTGCAGGGTAAAAAGCGCCGCCCCGGCGTGGGGCAGCGTTTACGTTGGGTCTGCTTCTGGGCTGATTTTCCTGATATCTGTGCTGGCTCCGAACCGCAACCGTCCGATGGAGGAGCTGATTGCGGAAGAAGGGCGGAAGCGGCCCTGGGCCTGCAACGCGTGGACGACTACCTGGAGGAGCATCCGAACGCTACGGTGCTGGAAGCAGCCGAGGAGGCGGGTTTCATCTCGCGCAAGGCGTACTACTCGGCCAAGACGAGATTGCGGGATAATCCCTCTTAGAATGTGACCGTCAGTCCGTCAAAGGCGGGCTGGAGGGAGAAAGGAAGGGCGGCGAGTTCCTGCGTGAGTTCGGCGTGGCGGGGGAGCATATGCGAAAGGTGCGTGAGATAGCTTTGCTCAGCGCCGACGCGGCGGCAGACTTCGATGGCCTCCTCAAGGGCATAGTGGGAGATGTGCTTGCCCTTTTTGACGGTATTCAAGACGAAGATTTTCAGGCCTTTGAGCTTCTCGAATTCGGTTTCGGGGATGTAGTTGGCATCGGTCACATAGGCGCAGTCGCCGAAGCGGAATCCGAGGATGGGCAGTTTGTAGTGCATGGCCCGGATCGGGACGACGGGGACATCGTCGATGGAGAAGGGCTGGCTGGTGATCAGGTGGATATCCATCTCGGGGGCGCCGGGGTAGGGTTTCTCTGTGAAGACGTAATAGTATTCTTTCTTAAGCGATTCGAAGACCTGCGCTTCGCAGAAGATGGGGAAGGAACGCTTCTCGAGGTAGTTGAAGGAGCGGACGTCGTCGAGGCCGCCGGTATGGTCTTTATGGTTGTGGGTCAGGAGGATGGCGTCGAGGTGGGTGATGTTTTCGCGGAGCATCTGCTGGCGGAAGTCAGGTCCGGCGTCGATCAAAAACGTTTTTCCTTCGTATCGTATTAACGCAGAGCACCGCAGGCGCTTGTCGTGCGGGTCACTCGATTTGCATACGTTGCAAGTACATCCGATCATCGGAATGCCCTGCGATGTTCCTGTTCCCAAAAATGTGATACTATTCATACAGCCTTTATTTCGCTCCGCTTCGTTTATGTCTATTGTTTTTGCCGAAGGGGTGAGGGTATATGTCTCGAAGACCCTAAGCACCCGCGCTTGATAGCGGGAGGGGCCCATGCGTCAGCATGGGAGGGAGACGCGAAGCGTCGGTCTGAGAGACATATACCGGAACCCCGGAGGCAAAAACATCTCATACCGTTACATCAACAATCTTGCCTATCTGATCTTTATCGTAAGGCCGTTCGATGCGGAGGTAGTTCTCGGTGTAGCCGAACATCTTGCCGCCTTTCATCGTGCTCTCGAACAACACTTTCACCGGCCGGCCGGCGTTGGAGGCTGTGAAGGTGGCGTGGAGGTGGTCGGAGAGGGCCTGGAGCCGGGCGGCGCGGGCGGTTTTCATGGATTCCTGTACCTGGTCCGGGCGTTCGGCGGCGGGAGTGCCGGCACGGCGCGAGTAGGGGAAGATGTGCAGGTAGGCGGGGCGCACGCGTTCGAGCAGGCGGTACGTTTCTTCAAAGTCCTCATCCGTTTCGCCCGGGAAGCCGACGATTACGTCGATACCGAAGAAGACACGGGTATAGCGTTCCTCAGGACTTTCGAGGATGTCGCGGATGAGGGCGATCTTGGCCTCGAATTGTTCGGCGGTGTAGCGGCGGTGCATCGCTTTGAGCGTGCGGTCGCAGCCAGACTGGATGGGGATGTGGAAGTGAGGGAGAAACTTCGTGCCGGTGGCAATCCAGCGCAGGATCTCTTCGGTGAGCAGGTTGGGCTCGATGGAAGAGATGCGGTAGCGTTCGATGCCCGGCACGGCGTCGAGTGCCTGCAGCAGCGAGAAGAAACTCTCGCCGGTGCTCTTGCCGAAGTCGCCGGTGTTCACGCCGGTAAGCACGACTTCCACGATGCCCTGCGCAGCGATGGCGCGGGCCTGTTCCACCAATGCTGCGACGGGCAAGTTGCGGCTCTTGCCGCGGGCGAGCGGCACGGTGCAGTAGGCACAGTGGTAGTCGCAGCCATCCTGCACCTTCAGGAACGACCGGGTACGTTCTCCCGACGAATAGGCAGGGAAGAAGCTTTCCACGGCGTCGATGTCACAGGAATAGCCCTGAGAACCCTTTTTTCCGGCCAGCGCGAGCTTCACCAGTTCGCCTTTGCGGTCGGCCCCCACCACTAGGTCTACGCCCTCGATGGCGAGGATTTCCTGCGGCTTGAGCTGCGCATAACAGCCGGTGACGGCGATGAGGGCGTCCGGCGCAGTCTTGTGGAGCTTCCGGATGAGGTTGCGGCACTTCTTGTCGGCATGTTCGGTCACCGAGCAGGTATTGACCACGAAAACGTCCACATCGGGTCCGGGTGCGACTTCCTCGTAGCCTTCGGCGGCGAACTGTCGCGCGAGGGTGGAGCTCTCCGAGAAGTTGAGCTTGCAGCCAAGGGTGATGAAGGCGACTTTATTCATAGACGACGGTAACGGAAGTACTTTCGACTTGCCCGTCCAGTGGCGGGTTGTATTTGGTGACGGTCAGTTCCGCGTATTCGATGCGCGGGAAATGGTCGGTGATGGCGTTGAGTATCCGCGCTGCCAGGTGTTCCAGCAGGCTGGCCGGTTGCTGCATCTCGTCGCGGATGAGGTTGTAGATTTCGCTATAGTCGATGGCTTCGCTCAATTTGTCGGTCTTGGCCGCCTTGCGCATATCGTAGTCGTAGGCGAAGTCTACACGGAAACGGTTGCCTTCGCGGCGCTCGCTTTCCAAGCAGCCGTGATAGGCATAAAATTCCATATTGTTCAATCGTACCATATGATCTGTTTATGCTTGTGCTATCGCTCTGGTGTCGCGTTCTCCTCGCGAGAAAAGTTGCGTCGAACGCAACACCCCGCGAATGACGCACAATCTTTTGCGGAATCTGGGAGGGATATACCCGGACGGATGGAGCAAAATCATTCGTATTATGATAGCAAGATGAAGACGCACGGGCGTTTGCCGATGGCGAAGCCCTTTTTGACTTCTTTTTGCCAGTCGGCGATGGTTTTCGTGCGGATGAATTCAGTGGGGCAGGTGATGTCGGCGGCCAGGCAGAGGCGGGTGTCGGGCCGGCAGGCGGTCAGGAGGTCGGCCAGCAGCGCATCGTTGCGGTAGGGCGTCTCGATGATGATCTGCGACTGGAGCAGGCGGGCGGAGGTACGCTCCATCGAGAGGATGGCTTCCCGGCGGGCAGGCGCCTTTACCGGCAGGTAGCCCGTGAAGGCGAAGCACTGTCCGTTGAGACCCGAAGCCATGAGGGCGAGCATCAGCGACGAAGGACCGACCAAGGGAACGACTTCGACGCCACGCCGATGGGCACATTCCACCAGCAACGCCCCGGGATCGGCCACGGCCGGAAGCCCCGCCTCGGAGATCAGGCCCGCATCCGCTTCGCCCAACCGAGCGGCATAGGCTTCGATCTGTTCCCGCGTCGTATGCTCATTGAGTTCCAGCAGCTCCAGTTCCTCGATGTGCCCCTTCCATCCTGCGGTGGACAGGAAACGCCGCGCCGTCCGCAGCTCCTCCACGAAGAAGAGCCGCAGGGTCGAAACCCGCTCGAGCACGGGGGCGGGGAGTACGTCACTCGGTTCGTACGGGCCGAGGGGCGTTGGGATCAGGTAAAGCTTGCCTTTCATCGTTCTTGATGTGGAATATCTTGCGCCAGAGTTCCTTGAAGGAATTGAAATCCTCCTGGTACACGATGCCCGCGCCGTTGCGCTGGCTCTGGTCGAGGTAATTGCTGTATTGGTCGGCGGAGTGCGAGAAGAGCGTCAGGCGCAGCTGCCCCTGCCGGTTGAGCTTGATCTCGATATCGAGGTCGCCTACGATATCGCTGTTGCTCGACGACATGTACTGCCGGTTGCCGATGTTGCCGTTGATGATCACGCGGTTGTTGAAGAGCTGCGTAGAGACGGCCACGTCGAACATATCGCGTCCATTCTCGGATGGCTGGTAGTTGAAGCCCAGGTCTATCGGGATATCGAGCTGGTGGAAGATCTTGTTGAGCTGGCTCGACATCATTTCAGACGCATTGGAGAAGAGCAGGGTCGTACTGTTGACGATGCCCGACTGTTCATCCGGGACGAAACCGCCCGAAACCAGCAGGGCAAGCGTCTGCTTCATCCGTTTGTCTTCGGTGTTGAGAGCGCCTTCTACGCGGCTCTGCGTGGTCGGATCCAGGTCGGGGATATCGATATTGAAGCGGATCTCCGGGTTGGAAAGCTTGCCAGTGAGGATGATGCGGCAGTCGACCGTCCTTCGCGTGCTGACGGAGCTGGAGTCTGCGATGAGCGGATTGATGGAAGCCTTGGTCCGGTAGGTGGCGGTCATGTCTAGGTCTGAATCCATCACGTCGCCGTTGAAGGAGATGGTACCGCCCGGATCGATGGAAAAGTCACGGGAAGTGATGCCCAGCATGCCGAAGTGGTAGCTTCCGCTGTCGACCTTGTAGTCGCCCTTGATGTCGAAGAGGCTGGAAGTCACTGTAATGCCGATCATGCCGTTGCCGCGGGCCTTGAGGATGTCACCGGTATTCTTGTCGACCTCCACCTGGATTTCTGCTTCGGGCGTAGCGTTGAGGCGCAGGTTGACGTTGATGTCCGTGTGGGATTGTTCCGTTTTCTCAGGATTCTGCCGGGCCAGGATCAGGGAGTCGATGAGGCTGACCTTCTTTTCGTTGTTGATAAAGGTCAGGAGCGAATGGCTCTTCGTGGCGGAGGCGCCGACAGGGATATGGATGGAGGAATTGCCGACGGGCGTGATGTTCAGGTTCAGATTGATTTTATTGAGCGTGCCCATGACGCGCACGGTTCCGTCGGCGAAGGCGCGACCGTAGAAGCTTTCGTTGTCGTGGCCCGTGGTGTTGAGCGCCATCATGTCGTCGAGGTCCAGCCGGATATTGAGCCGGATGTCCTTGAGATGGTCATAGGGAAGACCGCCTGACAGCCGGCCTTCGTGGCCGAACCGGTCGGTAAGGCGTACGTTGTCGAAAGTGACACCCGCATCCGAGATGGAGAAAGGGCCGTCCGCGATGTACGGGACCCGGGTATAATCGAGGGTGAACGCAACATTATTGAGGCGGGCTCCCTCGCTGCTGATGGAAATCTTGTTGAGCGGACCGGAAGCCTTGATATGGCCCGAGAGGCTGCCGCCCATGTCGGTAAACAGGCCCGTGAGCAGCGGCTCCGCGAAGCCGAGTGCCAGGGAGTCGAGCGTCACATCGGCTGAAACGGTCTTGTCGGCCGGCTGGAATGCTGCGTTGGCTACGATGGGGTGGCGCCCGTTGAGCGTGTTGTTCAGCAGGATCTTGAACTGTTTTTCAGGGTCGTCCCACTTGCTCTGCAGTACGAAATGTCCCATCTCGATGTCCCGTACGGAGACATAGCGGGCATGCATGTCGAACAGGAGGCCTTTCTCGGGTCCCAGGACGGCGAAGGCCTCGCCCCGTCCGGTCAGCAGGCCTTGCAGGTTGAAATCCTTGGAAAGGAAGGAATTGGCGGTGCCCAGGTCGAAGTCGTTGAGCATCACGCGGACCGTGTCAGTCACGAATTCACTCACCACGCCATCGACCAGCAGGCTCTGCTCTCCGTTGCTGACGGAGAAGTTGTCAATGCGGATGTTCTTGTCGCGGTAACGTACCACAGCCGGAGAAAGCGACCACGGATGGTTGGCGATGGCCAGTTCGGAGGGCAGCAGGTCGACGCGTACCGGGTATTCGTCCTTTTCCGGCGTCGGGAAGGAGAAGCGTGTATGGAGGTTGGCCCTGTTGCCGGAATCGTCCTCGTTGTGGAACGCCAGGCGCAGGTCGATGAGTGAGTCGGCCGTGGCGTCGATGTCCAGGTTGTCGGCCAGCACGCCGCCGAACTGCAGCCGGTCGGCATTGACAAAGGCCCGAATCCGTTCTCCTTCGGTCAGGCAGCGCAACTGGATGTTGTGGAGCAGGAGCCGGTCGTATGCCGTGAGTTCGGACGAAAGGTCGCAGACGACTTCACTGTTCTGCAGTTCCGCCCGGATGTGGCTCTGCGGCGACACGAAAAGTTTGGGTCCGAAGAAACCGGTGAAGGGCTGTAAGTCGAGGATGTGGAGGTCGATGCTGCCGAAATGATCCGGATGCAACACGTCCTCCTTCTGGGTGTGCTTGCCGCCGAAGAGGTGCTCCAGGTTGTCCTGGTACATCAGATGGATGGCCTCCTGGGCGAAATCCTTCACGAAGATGTTGCCGGTGTATTCGCCGCGGAACAGGACGCTTTCCAGCGTGACGAGGTAGCTGTCGCTGAATTGCTGGGACTCCACGGAAATGTCTCCGATGCGGTAGGTCTGGTCAGGAAGGGACGCCTGCAGGTTCCGGATATCGGCGGTGCCCAGGAATGCACCCTCGGGCGTCTGTTCGATGTCAGCGGCCAGGGAGAATGACACGATGGAGCTGTCGCGCGGGTCAATGTTCAGGGCATGCAGGTTGGCGGAACGGACATCCAGGTCGATCTGGTAATGGCTGCCGGCCTTCTTGCCGCCCAGCATGGCGTTGCCGTGCCCTGTTACTGCAATATTCGGGTCGTTGCTCGACAGGTCGGCCTGCAGATAGCCGTCTTCCAGGCTGGCGGATGCCACGATGCCGCCGTAGTCGTAGCTGTTGAAGGTGAAATGGTCGATGGCCAGCTGTTCCACGTCGAGGGACAGGTTTTTCTTGCCGGTGGAGAAGGACAGGTCGGTATGGCAGGTGAGGGAACCGAGGCTCGGGCTGCCCAGGATTCGTCCGATCTCCAGCGCGGAGGTGGAGACGGTTCCCTCGGCCTGGAAATGGGAGGAGGCCAGGTTCAGGATGGCGTTGACGGCGGCGCTGCCCATGGTGCCGGCCTGCAGTTGCGCCGTGGTCTGGAGCCGGGCCGGCGTACCGTCAGCATGTGCGGTCAGCGAGAGTGTCTCGCCGGGCGCATATTGGGTCAGGGAAGCCTTGTTGAAACCGGGCATGATGCCGGAGAGGATGTCTGCCAGGTCTTGCGTGGTGGTCTCTCCCCGGACCACATTGGCGTTAATGCGCGCCTGATTGAGGTCAGGCAAACCCCGCGTCTGGAAGTTCAGCTCCAACTGGGTCCTGCCGGAGTCGGAGGTGACGCGGAAGCGGTCACTCCGCAGGTTGGCGACGGTCCCTTCCACTTTCCCGGCCACCACGAGGGCCAGCTGCCGGCCACCCAGGTCCATGAAGGGCTGTATGGTGCGCAAGTCGAGGCGAGAGGGCTGCAGGGAGGCGCTGATGCCCACCCTGTCGGTGAAATGGGAAAAGTCGGAGAAGTCCTGGAAGGACAGGCCAAGGAGGTCTGCGTCGATGCTGGAGTAGTCGTCCACGTAGTGGAAATCGCGCAAAGTGACGCCGGTGGTGTCATATTTGGCATCGACACAGAGGCGCTGGACGGCGAGTTCATCGCCCTTCCGGAGGGTCAGGTTCTCGATCCGGGCCGTGGCGCCGTCCGATGAATACCGGAGCTTGCGGGCATCCAGGTTGATGTCCTGGAGGGCCAGTTCGTCGGTTGTTACATCGATGTGTTTAAGCGTGAAACGGTCCAGCCGGAAGGCACTCCATGGCAGACTGGTCTTGCTCGGGCTTTCCAGCCACGGGGCGAGCAGGCGCGACAGGTTGGTGGTACTGTCGTCGAGCCGGTGGATGTTCACGCGCCCGTCCTCCAGGCTGAAACGGCGGACGACGGCCTCGTCGAGGACGAGGGAGGTGGCTTTCAGCTTGATGAGGAGCTTGCCTACGTGCGCTACCGTGTCGTCAGCGCCCTGGATGATGTCGACATCTTTCAGGATCAGGCTGTTGGGGTAGGAGAAATAGACCTTGCCCACATGGGCGGCGCCATCGAGGTTCCGGGTCAGGGAGTCAGACAGCTTGCCGACGGCAAAGGTCTGGACGGCCGGAATCTGGATGGCGATCATCGCGACAACCGGCAGGATGAGTACCAGCAGCACGAGGAGTCGGACTATTTTTTTCCAGTTCTTCATAAAGCCTTTAACTTACAAAGATATGAAAATAATTGCTACTTTTGCGTAAATAAACGGACGTATGGCGCTCACCATTCTCGGCATCGAATCTTCTTGTGACGACACCTCCGCCGCGGTCCTGCGGGATACGTGGCTGCTATCGAATGTCATGGCTTCGCAGGAAGTCCACCGTCGCTATGGTGGCGTGATTCCGGAGCTGGCCTCGCGCGCCCATCAGCAGAATATCCTGCCCGTAGTTTCGGAGGCACTGAAAACTGCCGGCATCGGCATGGAGGACGTTGACGCCATCGCTTTCACGCGCGGTCCGGGCCTGCTCGGCTCGTTGCTTGTGGGGACGTCATTCACCAAGGGCCTGGCCTTGGCTACCGACAAACCCATCATTGAAGTCAATCACCTCCAAGGACATATCCTTTCACACTTCGTCCAGGTAGAAGGACGCGACAACCGTTGTCCGTCGTTTCCGTTCCTGTGCCTGCTCGTGTCGGGCGGCCATACCCAGATCGTCCGGGTCGACGACCCGCTGCACTTTGAGATCCTGGGCCATACCATCGACGACGCGGTAGGGGAGGCGTTCGACAAATGTGCCAAGCTCATGGGCCTCGGATATCCTGGCGGTCCGGTGGTGGACCGGCTCGCCAAAGAAGGCGATCCGAAACGCTTCCGCTTCGCCAAACCCAACATTCCCGACCTGAATTACAGCTTCAGCGGCATCAAGACCTCGCTGCTGTACTTCCTGCGCGACCGCATCGCAGAAGATCCTGATTTCCTGGAGAAAAACAAGGCAGACCTCTGCGCTTCGTTCCAGCAGGACCTGATCGACATACTGCTGAAGAAGCTCGTCCTGGCCGCGAAGGAGACCGGCATCCGTCAGGTGGCCATCGCGGGGGGCGTCTCGGCCAACAGCGGACTGCGCAACCGCATTGAGGAGGAAGGCCGCAAGCGAGGCTGGACCACCTACATCCCGGAGATCCGCTTCACGACCGACAATGCGGCGATGATCGCCATTACCGGCCATTACAAATACCTCGCGGGACAGTTCGCCTCACTTGACATCGCGCCGCTTTCCCGCGCCGCTGAATACGGCGACTGATCCATGAAAGAATTCGACATCGCGTTTCCCATCCAGCATGTTCCTGCAGAAGCCGAGCTCCGGCAGGGGGCAGCCCGTGCGTTGGGCGTGAAGCCCGAACGAGTGGCGGAGGTTCGCATCGTGCGCCGTTCTCTCGACGCGCGTGGCGAAATCCTGTACCGCTACCGGGTGCAGGCGGCGGCGATGGGCGAAGTCCTTGATACTTACCGGATTCCTCCATATAAAAATGTTTCGGGCGCAATGCCGGTCATCGTGGTGGGCAGTGGTCCTGCCGGGATGTTTGCGTCCCTCCGCCTGTTGATGGAGGGCCGCCGTCCCATCGTGCTGGAGCGCGGCAAGGATGTACACCGTCGCAAGACCGACATCGCTGACGCCAGCCAGCGGCAGACCATCCATCCCGATTCGAACTACTGCTTCGGGGAGGGAGGTGCCGGCACTTTTTCCGACGGCAAGCTCTACACGCGTTCCACCAAGCGTGGCGACATCCGCGAGGTGTTGCACCAGCTGGTGGCTTTCGGCGCGAAGGAGAGCATCCTGGTGGACGCGCATCCACACATCGGCAGCGACGCGCTCCCGCGCATCGTGGAGCAGATCCGCAACTGTATCGTGGAGCACGGAGGAGAGTACCATTTCGACGAGAAAGTAGTGGACCTCCAGCCCGTTTCGAACGGACGGGGCCACGGCTGGAAAGCGGTGTGCGCAGGCGGTTCGGTATATGAGGCACCGCAAGTGATCCTGGCGTCGGGCCACTCTTCGCACGACATTTACAGACTCTTTGCCGCGAAAGGTTGGCCGCTGGAAGCCAAGGGATTCGCGCTCGGCGTGCGGGCGGAGCATCCCCAGTCGCTCATCAACCGGATCCAGTATCATGGCAAGTACCAGCCAGGTATGCCGGCAGCGGAATACGCGCTGGTCGAGCAGGTGGAGGGCCGCGGTGTGTTTTCGTTCTGCATGTGCCCGGGCGGCATCCTCGTGCCGTCGGCCACGGAAGCCGGCGAGGTGGTGCTCAACGGCATGTCCAATTCGATGCGCAATTCACCGTGGGCCAACGCCGGTATCGTCTGCTCGGTAGAGCCGGGTGATGTGCCTGATTTTGAGAAATATGGGGTGTTCGCCCTGCTGGAGTTCCAACATGCCGTGGAGCGCGCGATGTTCGATTTTTCTTCATCACTCCGGGCCCCGGCGCAGCGCCTGGTGGATTTCTGCCGGAAAAAGGATTCGCAGGGCCTGCCGCGCACCTCGTATCAGCCGGGCGCTGTCAATGCGCCGCTCTACGAGCTCCTGCCGGCGCCGGTATTCGAGCGCCTGCGCGTGGCTTTCGCGGCGTTCGACCGCAAGATGAAAGGTTACTATACAAACGATGCGATGGTGCTCGGGACGGAATCAAGAACATCGTCCCCGGTGCGCATCGTGCGCGATCCGGAGACGATGTCCGTGCCCGGTGTCCCGGGACTGTATCCATGCGGAGAAGGGGCCGGCTATGCCGGTGGCATCGTGTCGAGCGCCCTTGATGGCATTTTAGTTGCTGCAGCTGCCGCCGCACGATGAGCAGTCATGCGTGCAGGCGCGCTCGCCGTGCAATCCGTCGGTGAGCTCCTTTTCGGTGGCGTCGCGGATGGCCACCACCTTTCCGGTGAAATGCAGATCCTTGCCAGCCAGTTCGTGGTTGAAGTCCATGCGGACGTGTTCTTCGCCGACTTCCACTACCTTGCCGGGAATGACGCCGCCAGCCTGGTTCATCATCGGGATGACCTGGCCGGGCACAAGCAGGTGTTCCTGGAGTTTGCCGTCGATTTCGAAAATATGTTTGGGCAGCTCGACGAGCGCCTGGGCGTTGTACACGCCGTAGCCTTCTTCAGGGCTGAGGTCAAAGGCGAAGGTGTCACCGACCGTTTTGCCCTTGATGTATTCCTCGAACTTCGGCAGCAGGTAGCCGAGGCCGAAGATGAATTCGAGGGGCTGTTCTTCCGTGGCCTGGTCTTTCACTTCGCCGTCTACTGTCAGGACATAGGTCAGGGAGACGACTTTTTCATCTTGGATTGTCATGGTGGTTCTAAGGGGTTTCTATGTTCATGATTTGGTTGTACAATTTCCGGTTGTAGATTTTGGGGCCCTCATCGGCGATGCCGAGTTCGGCGATCCATTTGGCGTGGGAGGTGCTGTTGTCGATCAGGATCCAGCTGTCACACACGGGGATATAGCGTTCACGGAGGTTCTGCAAGCCTTGCCAGTAGCGGCGCACGATGGTCGCCTCGGGGATGCCGTGGCCGCCCGATGCGACGCGGATACCCACCCGCTTGATGGCGAGTTCAGGGCTGCGGAGCCAGAAATAGAGGAGGGTGGTGCGATAGCCGAGTTTCCTAGCTTCGATGACCATGGTGGCGAGGGTCTTGGTCGCAAGGGTGGTCTCGACGGCGAAATCTTCGCCGCGGGCGATGAGCTGGTCGACGCGTTCGAGCATCAGTCTGGAGGCGCGTATCTGTTCTGCTTCAGGATTTTGCGGGGATAGTTCGTCAGCGATTTCGTCGGCGTTGACAAAGGTGCGAAGGTTCAGCAGTCCGGGCAGCATCGTGTAAGACGCGGTCGTCTTTCCCGCGCCGTTGCACCCAGATATGATGAACATCCTCGGCATATGGCGTCACGCTATCTTTTCAAATATTTCTGCTTCATACGTTCCTGCTCCTGGGCTGTGAAGCCAAGGGCCTGTTCCAGATAGTTCTGCAGGGAACCATACTGCGCATCAATCAGATCCAGGGTGCTTTCAAAGTTCTCCACGTTCACGCCCACCATGGACCGGATGAAGGAAAGTTCGGCTTCTCCACCGCCTTGTTCAAGGATTTTGGCCGATATGGCCTCCACGGCCGGTGCATAAGAAACATTGGAAAGGGCAAAGTCCTCCACGATGGTCTCTCGGCTGGCGCCCAGTGCTGCCAGGACGAAAGCTGAACCCCACCCACAGCGGTCCTTTCCCTGGGAGCAGTGCCAGAGTGAGCCCCCTTTCGCGTTCAGGACGCCGCGGAGGAATGCTCCATAGCGCTGCTGCGAAGTGGTATCCATCACAATGGCAGGGTACAGGCTGGAGGCCATCTCCTGCGCCTTCGGATGGAAGGAATACTTGGCCAGGGCTTCCATCAGGTCGGCAGATTGCGTCGTGGTTGAATCGGCGCGGCCAGAGCTGAAACTGGCAAGATAAGCTTGGGGAAGCGTAGAAAGCCAGGTATAGGTGACACCCTCGATTTCGCGGTCCGGCTTGCTGCTGCGTTCAGCTTCAAAGCGGAAATCAAAGACATCGCTCAGTGCAAAACGGTCTTTCAAGATGGCCACATCATTGTCAGAGGCTTTGAAAAGATCCCCGGAGCGGACCAGCGCACCGTGACGGATCTTGCGGCCGTCCTGCATCACAAGGCCTCCCAGTTCACGGGCATTATCAATACCTTCCATGGAAAGGATCCTTTCCTTAGGAGAAGGAAAACAGGAAGTTAAGATGATCAATGGAAATAAGATGCGTAAAATGGGTTTCATGATTCTTTTGACACAATGCCGTCATGGGTGTATGCTCATCCTTGCGGGAAAGCTTTACTTGATTCGATACGGCTCGTCGCCGTAGAGAGTGTATTTCTTCGATTTGCGCATCCACTTCTGCTCTTCGGCCTTGATGTATTCGCGGGTGTCGTTCCATTCGAGGCGGCCTTGGACGTAGTTCATCAGAGTAGCGTCTTCCAGGTAGCGGTTGAGATTCTCAACGGAGAATTCCGGGCAGTTGTTGTGCAGGAATCGCAGGAGCTGGAGGGCGTGGTTCAGGGCGTGGTATTGCGCGCCAGGGATGAACATGAGCTGAAAGCCGAAGCAGACCTGGCCGTTGTAGATGCCGTAGGACGGCTCGAAGCGGGTCCAGCGGATGTGCAGGCCGGGGTGGGCGACGGGGCAGGCCGGGTCGTTCCATCCCTGCAGGCCGTGCTGGCGCGGGTAGTCGAACAGCGATTCCATCCACGGGGCGCCGAACTGCTCGAAGGGGCGGTTGGTGCCGTGGCCGTAGCTCACGTTGGTGCCCATCCAGAGGCACTGTCCGCTGTAGAAGTGGGAGGTGAACAGACCGGAGAAATCGGAAAATGGCGGGATGGTCCAGGCCATCAGCTCTCGGTTGACGGCTTCTGCGCCGGCAGCAATGATATGGAGCGGGAACTTGGCTCCCAACTCGCTGTAGAACATGTTGGCCACTTCGCCAAGGGTCAGTCCGTGCCGATGGGGGAGGCCGATGATGCCCAGGGTGCCCTCGATCTGGCGGCCACAGGGGTTGATGCGGTCGATGAGGAAGACCGAGATTTCCGAATCGTCGTTTTTCAGTCGCTTGAACAGGTTGTAAAGCAGGGTGGTGTAGTTGCTGTAGCGTGAGCCGACATCCTGCAGTTCGATGACGAGCGCATCGATGCCGGTAAGTTCTTCGGCCTCGATGACGGTCGTCACTTCACGGGTCTCGATGCCAGGAACCATCGGCCCGTACAGGGCGTGTTCCGGGGTGAAGATGCGCACGAGGTTGCCCCGTCGTGCCAGCGTCTCGAAGAGATATTCGCCGGTATCCGGATGCCACGCCACCTGGTTGCAAAGCACGGCAACGCGCCCTTTTCGGAGCACTCTGTCCTCTTGTTCCAGTAACGGTGTTGTCCTGAAAGAGAACATTATCCGTTGATTACCTTAATTACTTCTTGAGCTAATGCATCGGCGACGGCCTCAGTAGGCGCCTCGGCATAGATGCGGATGATCGGTTCGGTATTCGACTTGCGGAGGACGAACCATTTGCGCTCGGTTTCGAAGTCGATGCGCAGTCCGTCCATCTTGTTTATGGCGGCACCGGCGAAGTGTTTTTCGACGGCGTCGAGGGCGGCCTCGATCTGGGCCGGATCACTCATCTCGATGCGGTTCTTCGAAACGAAGTAGTCAGGGTAGGTGGCCCGGAGCGCCGTGGCGCTCAGCTTCTTGTGGGCCATGTTGCTCAGGAAGAGGGCAACGCCGATGAGGGCGTCGCGGCCGTAGTGCAGGTCGGGGACGATGACGCCGCCGTTGCCTTCACCGCCGATGACGGCTCCTACTTCCTGCATCATCGTCGAGGCATTCACCTCGCCGACCTTGCAGCTATAATACTTGCAGCCATGAGCTTCCGTCACATCGCGCAGGGCACGGGAGGAAGAGATGTTCGACACGGTCGGGCCTTTCTTCACGGAAAGTACATAATCGGATACAGCCACCAGCGTGTATTCTTCGCCGAACGCGACACCGTCCTCACAGATAAAGGCCAGACGGTCGACATCCGGGTCGACGGAGACGCCCAGGTCGGCTTTCTCACGGACGACCGCTTCTGAGAGGCCCACCAGGTTGGCCGGCAGCGGCTCCGGGTTGTGGGCGAAGCGGCCATTGGGTTCGCCGTTGATGGTCACGCATTCCACGCCCAGCGCCTTGAACAGGGCCGGCATGCAGATGCCGCCCACCGAGTTGATGGAGTCGAGCACCACCTTGAATTTTGCGTCGCGGATGGCCTGCAGGTCCACCAGCGGATAGTTCTTCACCGCATCGATGTGAGCCTGGGTGAAATCCTTGTGGACCATGGTGCCGAGGGCGTCGACATCCATGAACTCAAAATCTTCTGCCTCAGCCACCTGCTGCAGCGCCTTCCCTTCTGCATCGGTCAGGAACTCGCCCTTCTCGTTCAATAGCTTGAGGGCATTCCACTGTTTAGGGTTGTGCGAAGCGGTCAGGATGATGCCGCCGTCCGCCTTTTCAAACAGCACGGCCATCTCCGTGGTCGGGGTAGAGGCCAGGCCGGCATTGACCACGTCGATGCCGCAAGCCAGCAGCGTGCCCGAGACAATGCTGTCCACCATTTCGCCGGAAATGCGGGCGTCACGGCCCACCACCACCTTGTAGTGCTTCCTGCCCGGAAATTTCATCTTGAGCTGGCGTGCGTAAGCCGCCGTGAATTTAACGATGTCGATGGGGGTGAGGGCGTCACCGATGGTGCCGCCGATGGTGCCCCGAATGCCGGAAATGGATTTGATGAGTGTCATTGTTATGGAAAAATTTGTAATTTCGCATAGATTTAATCAAGGCAAAGTTACAAAAAAACATACGACAATATGAAAAGAATCCTTATCATCGCGGTTGCACTTCTCTGCATGACTTTCAACGCATCCGCACAGGGCGGACTGGGCTCCCTTCTCGGCAAGATCACCGGCGCTACGAGCTCCGACAGTACGGCTGGCAGCCTCATTACCAGCATTACCGACCTGATTACCGGCAAGGCGGGCCTGACCCCCGACAAGATCGCCGGCACCTGGAACTACACGGGCAGCGCCATTACCTTCAAGTCCAGCACGAATGCCCTTTCCAACCTCGCCGGTTCCGCCGCTACGACGGCCATCGAGAAAAAACTCGACCAGTATCTGGCCAAGGTGGGTATCTCCCAGGGTCTGTTTGGCTTCACCTTCAACGAAGACGGCACCATGTACGTGAAATACGGTTCCAAATCGTTCAACGGCACCTGGTCGCTCGACGCCGACAAGTCGATCGTCAACATGAAGGTCAAGAGCCTGATCAACATGAAAGGATATGTGGCTGTCCAGGGCAACAACATGGAGCTGGAGTTCGACGTTTCAACCCTGATGAAGCTCATCAAATCCGTCACCTCGGTCTACAACAACAGTACGCTCCAGACCCTCAATTCGCTGCTGAACCAGTACGACCAGATGTACGCCGGCTTCAAACTTGTAAAATAATTTTGCAGAAAAGCTTTTTATTCCTATTTTTGCGGTCCGTTTGAAGAACTGAATTAACAACGATAAGCCATGAAAAAAGGAATCCATCCCGAATCCTACCGTCTTGTAGCATTCAAGGATATGTCCAATGAGCACGTCTTCATCACCCGCTCCTGCGTCAACACGAAGGAGACCATCGAGGTGAACGGCGTGGAGTTCCCGCTGGTGAAGGTCGAGATCTCGAACACCTCGCACCCGTTCTACACCGGTAAGATGAAACTCGTCGACACCGCCGGCCGCGTGGACAAATTCTACTCAAGATACGGTCAGAAGAAGAAATAAGCACTTCTTCCCAAAGGAAAAAGAACGGCAGCCGGTTGGTTGCCGTTTCTTTTTTCAGGAAATTGGACTATCTTTGTCAGATATGCCGAGGTTATACATCATCAGCGGGTGCAACGGTGCGGGCAAGACGACCGCATCCTATACGCTGCTGCCTACGCTGCTGAACCTGCATACCTTCGTCAATGCCGATGAGATCGCCGACGAGCTTTCGCCGCAGAATCCGGAGCGCGAATCCCTCCGGGCCTTCCGGCTGATGCTCGAGCGTGTGGACCAGCTGATCGCCCGCGGCGAAGATTTCGCGGTGGAGACCACTCTCGCCACCAAGTCGCTGGCAGGTATCATCGACAACGCGCAGCAGCTCGGCTATAAGGTAGGCCTCCTCTATTTTTGGCTGAAAAGCCCGTTTCTGGCGGTCCGCCGCGTAGCCATCCGTGTCGCATCAGGCGGGCACAACATCCCGGAACCCACCATCATCCGCCGCTACTGGCAGGGCATGGAGAACCTGCGCGACATCTACCTCCCCATTTGCGACAGCTGGATCCTGTTCGACAACAGCGCCTCAGAGGCCGACTGGATCGCAGAACGTAAACTCGGCGAAACGGACCCCATCATTTACAACCAGCCATTGTACGACAAAATCATAAACCCTGATACCCCCAAAGAACAATCATGAACATCCAAGACGAAAAAGTAGTCTCGCTGACCTATACCCTGCTGGTGGACGGCGAAGTAAAAGACCAGGCCAACGAAGAGAATCCCCTTGAATTCATTTTCGGCCTCGGCTACCTGCTGCCCAAATTCGAAGAATACATCAAAGGCAAACAAGTCGGTGACACCTTTGAATTTACTCTGAACGCCAAGGAAGGCTACGGCGAATACGATGCACAAGCCGTCGTCGAACTTCCGAAACACATTTTCGAAGTCGACGGCAAGATCCAGGACCAACTGCTCTTCGTGGGCAATGTCATCCCGATGATGAACCAGGCCGGCGGCGTGATTCCCGGCAAGGTGGTGGAAGTCGGTGACGATACCGTAAAAATGGACTTCAACCACGAACTGGCCGGCAAGGACCTGCATTTCTCCGGCAAGGTCGTCGGCGTCCGCGATGCAACGGAGAAAGAGTTGACCGAAGGCCTCCACGGCGAACGCGCCTGCTCGC
>Ga0265298_10002736_pt1 | contig 24071 bp, 22 predicted proteins | sample AusTroGonzalo_MG_3_FD_193486 | JGI IMG/M metagenome (GOLD analysis project Ga0265298, IMG submission 193486) | Bovine rumen microbial communities from tropical cattle in Woodstock, Queensland, Australia - Gonzalo_01 | ecosystem: Host-associated > Mammals > Digestive system > Stomach > Rumen ...
CGGTGGTCGCCTTAACCTGGATTGGCTGGACCTGGATGGGGACGATCCGTCATGGGTGGAAATTTACAATGCCGGTACTGTTTCCGCGAACTTGAAGGGTTATTCCCTGGTAGAAAATTTGAAGGAACCCAAGAAGTGGGTGTTTGGCGATGAATTGGTTGCTCCCAAGTCCTTCCGCACGGTTTTCTGCGACAAGAAGAACATCTCTACGGTTGCGTCCGGACAAGATGGCAAGGACGAGGCGGGAAACGTCCTTCATAGCCGCACCCACACCAACTGGAAAATGGACAAGTCCGGCGGAACTATTTACCTGATTGACCCCAGCAATGGAATTCGTGACTCGGTAGTCTACCCCGAACTGGCTCCCGGTCTTAGCTGGGGTATCGTCGACGGTGGTGGATGGAAGTACTTTGCCGTGTCCACTCCCGAAAAGAAGAACACGGAAGCAACCGCATACGACGGCATGGCTCCTTCCGTGAATATGGACGACATCAAGGCGGGGTTCTATCCCAGTGCCATTACCATCAATCCGCCTAGCGTGGAAAGCGGCGTGACGGTACGCTGCACCATGGACGGTTCTGCCCCCACGGAAAATTCCGAGGCTTTCACTTCTGCCAAGACGATTTCCAGCAACACCGTCCTCCGCTGTGCCGCGTACAAGAAGGGGACCATCACCAAGGAAATCGTCACCAAGAGTATCTTCATTGGCGAGAACGTGAGCATGCCTGTGGTGTCCATCAGCGTGGACCCGCAGTTCTTTGTGAAGTACTACAAGAATACCCATGGCGGTACGCCTGACATGGACCATGACCAGATGTATGCTCCCAATGAATCCTATCCCAACGATTCTGGAGAGATGCCTATCCATGCGGAATACTTCGAAAACGGTTCCAATAGCAGTGGCAAGGCTTGGGATATCGATGCCGGTATCTCCCTGATGGGTGGCTGGAGCCGCATGGAACACAAGAAGTCGGTTGCCATTGTGATGCGCGAAGAGTATCAGGAGGGCTGGCTCCATTATTCCCTGTTCGAAACTCGAAAGAGCGAATCGGACAAGTACAAGGCCTTTAACCTCCGCAATAACGGAAACCGCTTTGCCAGTGACTATTTTGCCGACGCCCTGGGTGGAGCTATCCTTGAAGGCAGCGGTGTGGACTACCAGCGTAGCCGCCAGGTGGTGGTGTTCTACAACGGCAAGTACTACGGCATCCACGACATGCGTGAACGCTACAACAAGAACTTCGTGGAATCCAATTATGGCATTGATGCAAATACGGTAGAGGTCATCAAGCACTTGGGTGATGACATTACCAGCAATACCACTACGGCTAATTATGAGAATCTGTTGAAATTCGTGAACGAGAATGATTTCTCTGGCGAAAACAATGCCAATTACAACACTTTGAAGACCATGATGGATGTGGGTAACTATGCCGACTACATGGCTGCCGAAATTTACATCCATAACGGTGACTGGCCCAACAACAACGTCCGTGCCTGGCGTAGCCCCGATCAGCCCTACAAGTTCATGATTTATGACTTGGATCATGGATTTGACTGGCAGTGGGCAGTAAATGGGTTTGGAGAATCGACGAATATGTTTAAGTGGATTAAACAGGGTGGACGTTCTGATGGGGAATGCTATACAGGGGGCTCGGAGACCTTCAGTGGCGATAAGGCCCGTTGCTTCCATATGATTTACGTCCGTTTGATGAAGAGCCCCGATTTCAAACGCCTGTTTGTCAACCGTTCCGCCTACATGTTGCAGAACTTCTTGAACGCCCAGAAGGTGGAACAGGTTCGTGCAGTCATGGCGGGCTCTATCGATGCCGAAGAAGCGGAAAGAGACCTTGATACGCATGGGCAGAAGGATCGTGGTTACTCTCACTTCTCCGTGTCCAATTCGGGCCTTACCACTTGGGCTGAGGGTCGTGATACTGAAATCATCAGCCAGTACAAGAGTGAGTTCGGCGTGGGTGACTTGGTTACGGTGCAAGTCAATGCCTCTGGAAACGGCTCTGTACTCATTGAGGGTCGCAAGGTTCCCAGTTCCTACTCGGGCAAGTTCTTCTCCGGAAACAAGATGGAACTGACGGCGGTGCCTAACGGTTCTGCGGTGTTTACGGGCTGGAGCGACAACGTTACGGCCAACCCCCGTATCGTGGACGTCAAGGACGGGGCCTCCTTCACTGCCAACTTCCAGTAAGCTGGGGGTTTGCCTTAGCTTTTGTAAAAGCCTCGCCAAGTGCGGCGGGGCTTTGTTGCATTAAAAAGCTACATTTGGTGGTATGAAAAGTCCCGTGCGAAAGATGTTCGACGAAATAGCGAACCGCTACGATTTCTTGAACCACTTTTTGAGCTGTGGACGGGACATTGCTTGGCGCAGGGCCTGTTGTCGCGAATTGCGGTCCATGGGGCCAGGAAAACGCCTGCTGGACCTTTGCGGCGGTACGGGTGACTTTGCGGTAACCTACGAGAAGTTTAACGGCAAGCCCGATGTGGCCGTGCTGGGAGATTTTTCTTTTGGCATGCTGAAGGGTGCCGCGGGAAAAAAGATGTCGTCGGCGCCCGTGCAGTTGGACGCCATGAAGATGCCTTTTGCGGCTGGCGCCTTTGACGTGGTGTTGAATGGTTTTGGCATGCGGAACCTGCCCGATGCGGAAGGCGGCTTGCGTGAATCGGCCCGGGTACTCTCTGCCGGTGGCTACTTGCAGGTGCTGGAATTCTTCTCGCCCCGTGGACTTTTTAACAAGTTCTTTTATAAGGTGCTGGCACCGCTGTTTATCCCGGTACTAGGGGCGGTGTTCAGCAAGCGGGATGCCTACGAATACCTAGTGAATTCCGTGCTGCGGTTTTTGCCGGTAGACGAATTTGTGGCACTGGCACAAAAGAACGGATTTGAACTGGTGCACGTGAAGCCCTGTTTTTTTGGCGTAGCATTCCGTGTGTTGCTGAGGCGGGTATGAGTCGTTATGTTTTGGGAGTGACGGGTGCCAGCGGCGCTATATATGCTACCCGTACGGCCATGCACCTGAAGCGCCTGGGGCACGGCGTTTCTCTGATTGTAACGAACCCTGGCAAGGAAGTGGTGGAATACGAGGGCCAGGCGGTTCTTTTCGATTCTGCAGACAAGGTATTCGCGGTAGATGATTTTTTTGCGGAATGTGCCAGCGGGAGCTCCGACTACGCGGGCATGGCGGTGGTGCCCTGTTCCATGGGCACTCTGGGCCGCATTGCGGCTGGGACCTCGGACAACCTGCTGGTTCGTTCTGCGGACGTTTGCCTCAAGGAGCGTCGCCCGCTGGTGATTGTACCTCGCGAGATGCCCTACAACCTGATTCACCTGGAGAACATGGAGCGGGTGACGCGGGCGGGGGCGGTGGTGATTCCCGCTTCGCCGCAGTTTTACAGCAAGCCGTCATCCGTTGAAGAGTTGGTGGATACGGTAGTAGCGAAAATCCTGAAGCACCTGGGTGCGGTAACGGTCGAAGACCTTGCCCAGATTGTAAAACCGTGGTCGTGATTTTATGTTAAAGAAAATTCTAGAGTTCGGTCACTTGGTGCGCTTTAGCCACTCGCTTTTTGCCATGCCTTTTGCCATAGGCTCCATGTGGGTGGCGGCGAGGGGTTTCCGCGGCATGGATGCCGGGTCGGCGGTCAAGATTATTGCGTTGATCGTGGGCTGCATGGTGACCGCCCGCAACAGCGCCATGAGTTTCAACCGCATTGCCGACGCTGATATCGATGCCAAGAACCCAAGGACCGCTGGGAGGCACCTGCCTGCGGGGCGGCTCAGCAGGGCTTCGGTTATCGCGTTCCTTGCCATTAATGGAATTTTGTTTGTAGTTTTTGCGGCGCTGTTGCAACCCCTCGCCGGCCTGCTGGCTTTGCCCGTATGGTTGCTGTTGCTTTCCTATTCCTATTGGAAACGTTTTAGCTGGCTTTGCCATTGGTTTCTGGGCTTTGCCATAGGCATGAGCCCTTTGGGCGCCTGGATTGCCATCCGCGGGGAATTCGCGGTGTTTCCCATATTCCTGCTGGTAATTCTGATGCTCTGGATGGGTGGTTTCGATATTATTTACGCCACTCAGGACGAAGAAATTGACCGGGAGATGGGACTCCATTCGGTACCGGCCCGTTTTGGACGCAAGCGTGCCCTGCAAATTGCCTTCTGGAGTCACGTGGCCATGCTTTTGCTTTGCGTGGCCTTCGGGGTGTTCTGGAGTATGGGAATTCCCTGGTGGATAGTGACGGGGTTGATGACTGCCGCCGTGCTTTACATTCACCTGTTTAGAAAGTCCGACGATTTGGATGCCATGAACCGGGATTTCTTTTTGGCCAATGTGGCCATTAGCGTGCTGGTGATGGCTGGGCTCATCGTGTGGATTTGCATGGGAGGAAACGTAGATGCCCTTTATTAAGAAAACAGACGGGAAGTTTACGACCCAGGACAAAATCAAGATGTTCCAGCAGATGGGCTCCGTAGGGGCGGTTATTGCCCTGGTTTGCATTGTCCTTATCGAGACGGGGATGGCTGGGGAATACGTTGCCTTGGCGGACATGGTACTGACCGCCATGATTGTGGTGCTGGCGGTTTCCCTTGGCGGAAGCCTGTACTTTAAGCGGAAACTCTAAGGAAATCTTAAATTTCCAAGTCGGCGGAGTACACCGTTTCTACGGTGCCGTCATCGCATTTGAAAAGCAGGCTCCCGTCTTCTTGCATGTCCAAGATTGTTCCGGACTTTTTTACGGCACTGTCGCTGTTATTGTCGGTGCAACGGTTGTTGACTATGATGGTGCCGCGCGCCCCGATGAACTGGTCCATACGCCGCCAAGCTTCTACCCAGGGGCAGATACCGAATGCCTTGAACTGCCCTACGGCTCGTTCCAAGTTGGCGATGAGCATTTGCAACAGTTTTTCGCGGTTGATGGTTTTGCCGCAAATGTCTTTCAGGGTGGTGATGGGGCGGCCCAGCTGGGCATAGTCGGCTCCACTGCTGTTGACGTTGATGCCCACACCCATGCTCACTGTGGGTTTTATGGTACCATCGGTACACTTTGTATATACCACCTCCGCCAAAATCCCGCAGAACTTGTGCTTGCCGCACAAAATGTCGTTGGGCCACTTGACGGTGACTTTTCCCAGGGTTGTGCTGCCGCAGTCTTGGCTGATTGCGCCTTCTTGTAGACTCTTGAACACTTCGGCAAAAGTGAGGGCTGCCACCTGCGTCACTTGTGGGGCTTTGGAAAGGGGGATGCCCTCCAGCGGAATTAAGATGTTGAAGTAGAGGTTTAGCCCGGCAGGGGATTCCCAAGTGCGCTCATGGCGGCCCCGGCCGGCGGTTTGCGTGTCTGCCACAATCAGGGTGCCGGGGACGATTTTCCCTTCGCCAGCAAGGGACTTCATTAAATTGTGGGTGCTTTCCAGGCTTTCGTAAAGGAATGCTGGGGCGTTACTGAACCCAGTGACCTTCCATTCTGAAAAATTTTGTTTCGCTGAAAACAATTATAACCTCGGGCCTGGATCCCTCGCGCTTTGCGCTCGGGATGACGTTTAAGCGGGCTGCTTACTCTTCATCTTCCTGCTGTTCTTGCAGTTCCTTGAGGGCTTCTTCGGGGAATATGGCGAAGAATTCCCGCTTGCGGTCTTCGAACAACTGCAATATGCGTTCCTGTTCGAACTGTTCGCGGTCAATGTTCTGCATAAAGAATTCGTCCCGGGCAAAGTCACGGGTGGTCATCAACTTCTTGATGTCTTCGGACAGGTCCACCATGTCCCACAAGATGTAGTAGGAGCCTACGTCAAGGTTCCCGAAGATGTCCACATTCAGGATGATGGAATTTGCCTTTGAGGAATCTACCAGCTGGATACTGGATTCCCGCTTTTCGGGGCGGAACACCTGCACGTCGGAAACGGGCTTGGACAGGTCTTGTGCCCAAACTGCCGCCGCGGCCACTGCCAGCAATAAGACAAATGGTAGGTTCCTAAAACTCATAACGACAATATATAATCAAAAATCCTTGAATCCAAATGCGGGCACATTGTTGTGACGGGGAATACCTTAAATTGCAAGCGGCATCCAGGGTTTTACCACGTCGATGGAGGTGAGCTTCCCCTGCAGCTTGCGGCGTATGGCCGCGGCGGCAATCATGGCCCCGTTGTCGGTACTGAGGCTCCTGTCGGGAACGCAGAACAGGATTCCGTGCTTTTGGCAGTAGTCTTGTAGTCGGGTCCTGAGCCAGGCGTTGGCGCTGACTCCGCCGCCCATGACCAAGGTCTTCATCTTGGTCTTTTTCAAGGCGCTGACGGTCTTGGTAACAAGACTATCCACGATGGCGTCTTCCAGGGAGGCACAAATGTCGCCTAGGTTTTTCTGGATGAATTCCGGGTCGTGGGTTTCCGTATAGCGGAGCACGGCGGTCTTCAGGCCGCTAAAGGAAAACTCGCAGTTGCCGTGGGTGTGGAGGGCCCTCGGGAACTCCACGAATTTCCGGTTGCCGTTTTGCCCCAGCTTGCTGATGGTAGCCCCTGCGGGGTACTTGAGTCCCAAAAGTTTTCCGCACTTGTCAAAGGCTTCGCCGGCGGCGTCGTCCCTGGTGCGTCCAATACTGGTGTACTTGAATCCCGGTTCTTCCAGAACCAGTTCCGTGTGGCCTCCAGAGACGGTAAGGGTCAAGAAGGGTGGCTCGATTTCGGGGTGGGAGAGCCACGCCGCGGCCAGGTGCCCTTCCAGGTGGTTCATGCCGTAGGCGGGAATCTGTAAGTCCCGTGCAAGCCCTTTCGCAAAGCTGGCTCCCACAAGCAATGGCCCCATAAGGCCCGGCCCCGTGGTGTAGGCGATAGCGTCAATATCCTTGAGCTCCACGCCCGCTTCCTTGACGGCGGCTTCTGCGATGGGGGCAATCTTTTGCAGGTGCGCCCTAGCTGCAATCTCGGGAACCACGCCACCATAAAGGGCGTGCTCGTCTATTTGGCTGTAGAGGGGGTTGGAAAGAACTTTCAGGGGTTCGTCTTGCAGTACGGCACAGGCAGTCTCGTCGCAGCTGGATTCAATACCGAGCCAGAGCATTATTCTCCTCCAAGGGAGTCTTCGGGAGCGACGTTAGGTTCCAGCTTGACCAGCTTTACCTTGTCCGGCGAAAGTTCAAAAGCCTTTATGGACATTTCCCGGTTTACCGATGGCGGCAGGGAAAGCTTGATGGTGGGGGCTAGGCTGTCGGCGTCTTCGATGGCGAAACGGTTGATCTCTATAAAGAGCTGCAGGTTTGCAGAGGTAATGGAATCCAGGACGGATTCGCCACCCGTGATTTTCACGGAAACCGTGTCGGGAGAAATCTTGGCTTCGTTCTTTTCGTAGCGGCCAATCAGGTGTACGGGTATGCCTTTGAAAGTCTTGGTTCCCAGCTTCTGGATGTTCACTTCCATGAGTACCGAAGAGTCGCTGGGGGAAACGTAGGCGGGGAACTGGTCGAAGTTCAGTTTGACCTTGAAGTTGTCGCTGACGGTCAGGCTGTCGTAACGGATGGAATCCGTGGGAATCTCAATGATGCGGGTAATGGCGTTCCGCGCACCGAATACGGTAATTTCGCCGGGCAGGATTTTAGGATTGTCTGTGATGATGTAACCGGGAGCCGGATCAAAGGAAACGTTAGACTTTACAGGAATGTTACGCTGGATTCGGGTGTCTAGTTCGATGTCCAGGAACAGCAACTGGTTGGAGGGTTCCACGAACTTGATGTTGGGGAAGTTGGGAGCCTGGAAATTGCGTGCACCCACATGCCTACGTGTGGAACCCAGTTCCGCACCTTGCAGGTCAATGACTATGGAAACGGCGTCGGAGTCCTTGCTCAAAAAATTGGACCGCATGCGGATTAAGTCGAAGGCGGGCCCCTTCACCGTAATGGGGAGGGTGTGGGGCGGCTTGGATGCCACCGCCAGCATTTCTGGCAGCCGAACCAGTTTCACGGGGACGTCCATGGTAATCTGGAAATCCTGGGTGGATATCACGAAAAACCAGAGGGCGATTCCGAACAGGAAGGCGGTTATCTTTAATCCGATATTATTCATAGCATGTCCGCAATAAACGGTAGTAAATTTAATTATATTCCACCCGTGCTAGGACAGTTAGGTTACTTAATATCTGAATCTTTTCGGGGGCTCAAGCAGCACCGTACGGTGGTCCTTCCGTCCCTGGTGACCATATTCCTTTGTTCCCTGCTATTGTCGGGCTCGTTGACCGCCTTTGGCGGCGTAGTGAAGCTCCTGTCCGCGGAAAAGGCCCTCTATACGGTGGAAGCTTTTTTGCCGGGGGAGGTCCCGGCGGATTCCGTAAAGTCCATTACGGAGAACCTGCTCCACACCAAGAGGGTGGAGTCCGTGGAGTTTGTCAGCGCGGATTCGGCACTGGCGGACTTCCGTAGGCACTTTTCGGGCGAAATGCTGGACCTTGTGGAAGGGAACCCCATTCCGCCCTTTTTCAGGGTGCGGCTAAAGGAAGAGGCCCGCAATCCCGTGGATTTGATAGAAGCCCGGCAAGAGATTTTGCGCAAGGGCGTGTTTGAGGAAGTCCAGGCCCCAGTGGACTGGGTTGAACGCATAGCCAGCTGGAAGTTCAAGATGGTCTTTTGGCCCCTTTGCCTGAGCGTGTTGCTCCTTGCCACCCTTTCCCTGATTATTTGCAATTCCGTGCGGTTGTCCCTGTTCTCCAGGCAGCTCCTGGTAGAAAACATGAAGTACACGGGAGGTAGTCCCTTCTTTATAGAGTTCCCCTTTGTGCTGGAGGGCTTGATTCTTGGGCTTGTGGGCAGCGGGTTTGCCGTGGCGCTCATGGCGATCATCGTAAACGCCATTGGCGAGGTTCTTCCCGTGGTGGCGTCAAACAGGGGCGGCCTTGGGCTTTTGCTTGCAGGCGTGGTTCTTTTGGTGACGGTCCTTTCGGCGTATTTCAGTTACCGCACGGTGCGGCGCTTCCTCACGATAAAGCGGTCTGAACAGGAATAGGATGCGGCTTTTATCCATCATCTTGTGCCTGCTGGTGGGGCTTGCCTTTGCGGCTCCCAAAAAGACCGATGCCCAGATCAAGGAACAGCGGACGGCCCTCAAAAAACTGGAGACGGACCTGGCCAAAAAGAGGCGGGAACTGGCCCTGCTGGAAACCGAGGAAAAGGGCGTGCTGAACACCATCTCCCTTCTGGACCAGAACCTGAACCAGACCAGGACCTACATTACCGAACTTTCCAAGAACGAGATTCTGGTGCAGCGGGCGGTAAAGCAGCTTTCCCATGATTTGGATTCCCTGGATGCACAAATCAAGAACCGTAAGGTGGCCATGGCCAAGCGTATTCGCGTGCTGTACGAAAAGGGTCGCAGCAGCGAGGCAGAAGTTTTGTACGGGCTTTTGACCCAAAAGGGAAACCCCGAAAGGCAGGCCTATTGGGTCCATCACCTGCTGAGCCAAGACAAGGAACAGGTGGAACTCCTTCAAAGCCTTTTGCAGGAACGGGACGAAATGAAGCGGCAAGAGGAAGGTCACTTGCGGGAACTGGCCCAGTTGCGTAGCAAGAAGGCCGCCGAAGAAAAGGGACTGGTGTCCCAGATGAGCGGTCAAGAAAAAATGCTCCTTTCCTTAAAGCATGACAAGGCCATGCAGCGCCGTGCCTTGGAGGAATTCGAGCGGAACCAGAAGACCATGCTGGCCCTTATCAAGAAGTTGGAAGAAAAGAGAAAAAGGGAAATTGCCGCCGCCAAGAAGGCCGAAGCGGAACGGAAGGCTAAGGCCAAGAAGAAAGAAAAGGAAAAGAAAAAAGAGAAGGTGGTGGAAAAACCCAAGGCCACCGCTACTGCAACACTTAAGGGCCCCAAGTGCATGCCTCTGGAGGGCGAGGTCATAAGCCTCTACGGCTTGCAGGAACATCCGGTGCTCCACATTACCACCCGCAATCTTGGTATAGAGATTCGTGGCAAGCGGGGCAAGATGGTCAAGGCCGCAGCCCCTGGAACCGTGGTGATGGTTTCCGAAATCGATGGCCGTGGACCTTCTGTGATTATCGAGCACGAGGGCGGAACCTACTCCGTTTACGGCCACCTCCGTTCTATTAAGGTCCAGGAAGGCAAAGTGGTGCAGAAATGCGAGGAAATCGGTGAAGTGGGCGATATCGCCTCCTTAAATGGAATTAAATTGTATTTCCAGGTAAGTGAAGGGACCCAGACCGTGGATCCCCTACAGTGGTTGAAGGAAAAGTGATGGAATTCAGGCTAAAAGGTCCAGCGTCCCAGGAACGTCAGCGGATTCGGCTCATGTCAGCGCTGCGTGAGGGCCGTTTCCCCCAGGCGATTCTGATTGACGGTCCTGCGGGCATTGGCAAGAAGGCCCTGGCCATAGAGATTTCCCAGGCACTGCAATGTTCCAATGGCGATTTGCGCCCCTGCGGCAAGTGCTTTGGCTGCAAGATGGCCCTGGATGCGGGCAACACCGACGGTTGGGTGGTTCCCATGGAATCCAAGGAGGCCCACGCCCGCAGTGCCGCCGATGTCTCTGCCGGTAGTACCACCAAGACGGTGCAGGACTTTAAGCAGGCCTACATTTCCGAAATATTCAAGAACCCCTACCGCATTGATACCTTTAGCGCGGCCGCCGAGATTTCGGTGGACCTGATCCGCTCCATGACGGGCACCTTTGCCCTGAAGGGTGACCGGGTGCGGGTGGTGATTATTGCCGAGGCGGACCGCATGAACGATTCCGCGGCCAATGCCTTCTTGAAGACTTTGGAGGAAGTTCCTCCCAACACCTATTTCATACTGACCACCAGTTCTCGGGAACGTCTGTTGCAGACCATCCTTTCCCGCTGTTTGGCGCTACACCTGCTGCCCCTTGCCGACAACGAAGTCCGTGACGAGACCCTGCGGCTCCTTGGGGAAGATGGGGACGAAGATACGGTCAGCGACGACATTGTGGGCCTTGCAGTGGGTTCTCCCGGTAAGGCCCTCTACTACGTGGAACACGGCGGCCGCTGGTGCTCCATGGCGGTAGACTTTTTGACCTTTTCCCTGCAGAACGAGTACGGCGATTTGTTTGCCAGCCTGGCGGACAAGACTTTCGAGGACCCCTTGGATGCCAACCGTTTTTTGGAAGTCCTCTCTTTCTTGATTACGGATTTGCTCCGCCAAAAGTCGGGAGCGCCTTTGCGGATTCCCGAAACCACGGGACGGGTAAATCTGGATGCTTTCCCGCAGGTGGACGCCAACGCTCTGGAAAAGGCCTTGGCTACAGTCCAGGAGACCATGTCCCGCATTGCTAGCCGCAGGACTTCTGTGAGCATGTGCCTACAGTCCCTTGCCATCAAGCTTTTTGAAGGGTACAAGTGATGGAAGACTTGGTCGCCTCCACATTGTCCATGGAACTCGGGATCCCGCACTTGGTGGCGCGATTCCTGGTTTCCCGTGGAATCAGGACGGTGACCGAGGCCCGAAAACTGATGGCGGGCAGTGTGGACGACATCCTTTCCCCTTGGGACATCCTCGGGATGGAAAAGGCCATCCAGTGGATTCTGGACGTGCGGGAACGTGGCGAGAAGGTCTTTATTTTCGGGGATTACGATTTGGACGGAATGTCTTCCGTAACCCTTTTGACCCGCGGTTTGCAAGAAGTGGGTATCGAGTCGGAGTGGCGCCTGCCGAATCGCTTTGGCGACGGTTACGGACTTTCCGTTTCGGCAGTGGACGAGATGCTGGCCGCCGGCGCCAAGAACGTGATTACCGTGGATACGGGCATTACCGCCAATCAGGAAATCGCTTACGCCAAGCAGTTGGGCATGGCCATCATGGTCATAGACCACCACCAGCCTTCGGGCGATGGGCTGCCTCCCTGCGACGTGTTGCTGGACCCTCATCAGGAAGGGGATTCCTACCTGAATCCGGAACTGTGTGGTGTGGGTGTGGCCTACAAGTTTATTTGCGCCCTCTTTGAAAAGTTGGGCAAGGCCGTGCCGGAAAAATTTCTGGACTTGGTGGCCTTGGGAACGCTGGCGGATTTGGTCCAGATGACTCCGGAAAACAGGGCCTTTACCAAGGCGGGGCTCAAGCGCATCCAGAACAGCGAATGGCCGGGAATCCAGGCCCTTTACGGCTCCCTGCAAAAGTCGGGAAGCCCCGTGGGCGGCATCGACGTGATGTACAAGTTTGCGCCATTGCTGAATGCCCCCGGACGTATGGAAAAGCCCGACCCAGCACTTAAGCTGCTGCTTTGCGAAAACAAGGCGGATGCTCCTACGCTGTTGGCGGAACTGAAGGACTGGAACGCCCGCCGCAAGCAGAAGGAAGCGGAAATAACCGAGATGGCCATGGAGCAGGTGACCGCCGTCTATGGCGATACCGTTCCGCCGGTCATCGTGGTAGCGGGCGAAAACTGGCACGTGGGCGTGATTGGCATTGTGGCTGCAAAGCTGGCCCAGGAATTCAACCGCCCTGCAGCGGTGATGTCTGTGACCGATGGCATGGCCAACGCCAGCGCCCGTGCGGTTCCGGGATTCAACTGGCACAAGGCCCTTTTCGAGGCTAGGGACTTGTTTGACCGCTGGGGCGGCCACGCCAACGCGGCGGGCTTCTCCCTGCCCGAAAATAAAATTCAGGAACTGCGGGAACGCCTGTTGGTTTCTGCCAAGGAGCAGGGCTATGCCGGCGGTTCGGAAAAAGATTCTTCCTCTTGTAGTTTCGACATCCAGGTGGCCCTTGGCGAACTGGCGACACAGCAGGGCGGCGATAAACCGGGCGTGAATGTGTTGGATTACTTTGACCAGATGGAACCTTTTAGCGGGAACTTCCCGTACCCCACCATGCGTTCCGAAAACGTGGTGGTCCACAGGGTCAGGGAGTTGCGTGGCGGCCACCTGCAAATGGAACTTTCCCAGGCGGGAAGCCCCAATTTTGCGGCTATCGGGTTCGGGCTTCGCAAGTGCAAGTCCCTGATTGCCAAGTCGCGCAAGGTGAACATCGTGTTCGAACCCACCTGGAATTACTACAACGGGCGCCGCACCCTGCAACTTTGCATCAAGTCCATCGAGTAGCAGCATGTTCAGGCGCAACTTTCCCCTAATTGTCCTGCTCTTGATTTTTGTGGGATTGCTGGATTTGCTTTGGCAGATTCCGGTTTACAAGCCGCCCGTGAAAGAAGAACCGGAGTCCGTGCCGGATGAGCCTGGAAAGCCCTTTACGGGCCGCATGACCATGCCCTCCTTGGAAGAAATCTACGTGTTGGAAAATACCGCCGGGCGGGACATTGCCCAATTGGAAAAGTACATCCAGGGCCGCGCGGCGGGACTCCACTGGCTTTCTCAGGAGCATTTTAAGAACAAGAAGAACGGCGACATTTCCTTGGGACTCCACCTGACGGTAGATTCCTTAGGTGTTTTCCATTGCCTGGAAATCATGTTCTCGGATGCAGACGATGCCGCTTTTGAAGGGCGGCTGGTGGAACACATCCAATATTTTTGGCGGTATAGACGGAGCGAACACGGAAAGACCGAATTCTGGATTCCGCTGCGCTGGAAGGCTAAGCCTTAAGGATGGCCAGTAGCTGGTCCGCCTTTTTCTCGATAAGGACAAAGGCTTCGAACATGCGAGCTTCTCGCCACTTGGTCAGGTACTTGCCCCACCATTCGGTGGCAATTTGGTCCGGAGACTTTTTATCCTTTTCGTTCTGGTACCAGATTTCCTTGGAGATTTCCTTGATGACGGCGGCCATGTCGGCGGCAGGCTGCAGGGAACCCTTGCACAGCAGCAGGGCACGCAGGTTGTCCAGCAAAATCTCGTCGGTGGGGGAGTCGGAATCGTCACGGGCGCAGTCCCAGATTTCGCCACGGTGGCGCTCTGTCCAGGAAAGCAGGTGCTTTTCGGTTTCTTTCAGTTCGCCTTTGGCGAGTTTTTCCTCTACCGCTTCGCGGGGGTAGTAGATGCTGTTGGGATAGAATTCGATCATAGGACTCCCTAGTATGCCGTTAGTGCCCGGGGCGGGACTTGAACCCGCACGAGGTTGCCCCCAAGGGATTTTAAGTCCCCAGTGTCTACCATTCCACCACCTGGGCCGTTGGCATGGGCGTAAATATAGAAAAAGGTTTTTAAAAATGTTTTATAAAAACGTCATTCAGAGGCGTGTAACGCCGATGAATCCAGTGCAGTTTAAGCCTGGATCCTTTGTGCTTTGTATTTAGGCTGACAAGTATAAAAGCATTTTATTAAATTCTTTTATATGAAGAAGATAATCCCCTTACTTGTCGCAATTGCCTTTTCCATGCCCTTTGCCTACGACGGCGACATGGACATCTACCACGAAGTCAAAGAGGAACTGTCCTTGGTTCGGGACGGTTACCTCAGCTGCATCAACCTGGCCATGGATGATGCCCAGGCCCACGATCCCGAAGGCTGGTTCAAGGTCCGAGACCAAGGAGAATACATAGATTGGGACGATTTTGACTATGTGGCTCCGGAACTGGAACATTTCAAGTTGATAGAGATCCCCTACGGATTCCAGTTCAAGGGCAAGCATGGAGCTTATGCACTGGATGCCAAGATCAGGGTGGTCACCCGCGATTCCGACATCTTTTACGACATCGAGTACCAGAAGGGTACCAATGCCCCCGGCAAGGAAGTGCTGGAAGAGGTTTTCAAGAACGACCGCAAGGTTTTCTATGACGAAAAGACTCCCTGTAAGCGCAAGGCCGTTACCTGCATGAATGAATACAGCAAGGGAACCATGGGCAAGAAGCCCAAGAAAAAGTAGCGGCTTGTGGCAAAGGCAAATCCAGTTGCAGATGCTATCCGCAAGGCCCTGTTCAAGGAACAGGACCTGAAGTATCGTGATTTCCACCGCAAGTTGATTCCTACGGTAGACGGGGAGAGCATCATTGGCGTGCGGACCCCTGCGGTAAAGCGGGTGGCAAAGGAATTCGCCGGGCACCCTCGGGTAGGGGACTTTTTAGGCGCCCTCCCGCACCGCTACTATGATGAGAATCAGGTCCATGCCTTTATTTTGTCTGCAATCAAGGACTTCGATGCCTGTGTGCTGCAGGTGGAACAGTTTTTGCCCCATGTAAACAACTGGGCGACCTGCGATCAGTTGCGTCCGGGCGCCTTTTCACGCAAAAAGAACCGCCCTGCGTTGCTGAAGCTGATCCGCCTGTGGTTAAAGGGCCGCCTGTCCTCGGGCGGCACCGTGAAGGACGATACCTACGTGGTGCGGTTTGGAATCGAGATGCTCATGCAGTTCTTTTTGGACGAGGACTTTAAGCCGGAATACCTGAAGTGGGTGGCCGCGGTCCGCCGCGAAGATTACTACGTGAAGATGATGGTGGCCTGGTATTTTGCCACTGCCCTGGCCAAGCAGTACGAGGCCACCTTGCCCTATGTAGAGGGCAAGCGGCTGGAGGCCTGGACCCACAACAAGACCATTCAGAAAGCGGTGGAAAGTTACAGGATAACCCCCGAACAAAAGGCCTACCTGAAAACGCTGAAAGTGTAGTTTTTTCGTGGAATTTTAGGCAACTACCCATTTGTGGATAAATCTTTACAATTGGGGGTGGTTTTTCTATATTTGGCCCCGAAAAATCAAGGAGCCAAGATGAGTAAGGACCTGAAAGACCTCGCCCTCGAATACCATTCCATGGGGAAGCCCGGCAAGATTGAAATCGTGCCCACCAAGCCCCACAGCACCCAGACGGACCTGGGTCTTGCCTACACTCCGGGTGTGGCTGCTCCCTGCCTGGAAATCGAGAAGGACAACAACCTGGCTTATGAATACACCGGCAAGGGAAACCTGGTGGCGGTGATTTCCAACGGAACTGCGGTTCTCGGCCTCGGTGACATCGGAGCCCTGGCGGGCAAGCCGGTGATGGAAGGCAAGGCCCTCCTGTTCAAGATTTACGCCGGTATTGACGTGTTCGATATCGAAATCAACGAGAAGGACCCGAAGAAGTTCATCGAAATCGTGAAGGGTATCGCTCCGACGTTCGGCGGCATCAATCTGGAAGACATTAAGGCTCCGGAATGCTTCGAAATAGAAGACACCCTGAAGGCGGAACTGGACATCCCCGTGATGCACGACGACCAGCACGGTACGGCCATCATTTCTTCTGCGGGATTGCTCAACGCCATCGAAGTGGCGGGCAAGAATATCCGCGATGTGAAGATGGTGGTGAACGGTGCAGGTGCCGCCGCCTGCGCTTGCACGCGGCTCTACCTGTCCTTGGGCCTCAAGAAGGAAAACCTGGTGATGTGCGATAGCAAGGGCGTGATTCGCAAGGACCGCAAGGGCCTTACCGAAGCCAAGTCCTTCTTTGCCACTGACCGCACCGATATCGAAACTCTTGCCGACGCCATGAAGGGTGCCGACGTGTTTGTGGGTCTTTCCAAGGGCAATATTTTGACCCGGGAAATGGTCCGCAGCATGGCCGACCAGCCCATCGTTTTCGCTTTGGCGAACCCCACTCCCGAAATCAGCTACGAAGAGGCCATGGCCAGCCGCGGCGACTTGATTTTTGCCACGGGCCGCAGCGACTATCCCAACCAGGTGAACAACGTTATTGGCTTCCCTTACATTTTCCGCGGTGCCCTGGACGTGCGTGCCACCTGCATCAATGAGCACATGAAGCATGCCGCAGTACGTGCCATTGCGGCCTTGGCCCACCAGCCGGTACCCGATGTGGTAAATATCGCCTACAACGCCCAGCGCTTTACCTTCGGCAAGGAATACCTAATTCCCAAGCCCCTTGACCCCCGCTTGCTCACGGACGTTTCTATCGCCGTGGCCAAGGCCGCCATCGAAAGCGGTGTGGCCCGCAAGCCCATTACCGATTGGGACGCCTACTACGACAAGCTCCGCGACATGATGGGCTACGACAACAAGCTCATCCGTCAGTTCAGCGATACGGCCCGCAGTAACCCCAAGCGTGTGGTGTTTGCCGAAAGCAACCTGAACATGCTCAAGGCTGCCGTGCAGGCGAAAATCGAAGGCGTTGCCCACCCCATTATGCTGGGCAACCCCGAGCGCATCCAGATTATCGCCCAGCGCGAACAGCTGGACCTTACGGGCATCCAGATTGTGAACCCCCGTTCTCCCGAAGAATTCGAACGCCGCCGCAAGTATGCAGGCATTTATGCCGAAGAGAACGGCCGTAACGGCGTGACTCTGGAAGAAGCCCGGGACGACATGTTCGAACCCAACCACTTCGGCATGATGATGGTGAAAACTGGCGACGCCGATGCTCTTATTTCCGGCGGATACTCCAAGTACAGCGAGACCATCGAGCTGGCCAAGGAAATTATCGGTATTCGCGAGGACTACAAGCACTTTGGTGCCATGCACATCCTCAGTACCCGCAAAGGAACCTTCTTCCTGGCCGATACGCTGGTGAACCGGGATCCCGATGCCGAGACCCTGGTGGACATTGCAAAGCTTACCCATGATGCCGTGCAGTTCTTTGCCCACGAACCCGTGATGGCCATGCTCAGCTATGCCAACTTCGGTAACGACAAGGGCGCTCCGCGGGGAACTTCCAACACCGCCCGCGAAGCCGTGAAGATGATTCACGAACAGTTCCCGAACTACGTAATCGATGGCGAAATGCAGGTGAACGTGGCGTTGGACAAGGACCTTCGCGACACCAAGTACCCCTTCAACAAGATTAAGGGCCAGACGGTGAACACGCTTATCTTCCCGTGCCTCTCTTCTGCAAACACCACTTGCAAGATGCTTCTGGAAATGGGCGTAGGTGAATCTATCGGTCCTGTGCAGATGGGTCTGAACAAGCCGGTGCACTTCACCGACTCTGACGCCTCCGTTCACGACATCTTCAACCTGACCGTGGCCGCCGTCATCGACGCCATCGTTCAAGAGAAGAAGGACGAAGAGAAGGACCGCAAGCGGTTCGACAAAATCTGGTAGGGCTTAGTAGCTCAGTTTTTCCGTGGTCCCTTCCACGAAACTTCCCAGGCGGTAAACGAAATCGCAGTAGGACTGCAGTTCCTTCAGGGCGTCTATGACCACGGGCTCCCTGGGGTTCCCTTCGAAGGACAGGTGGAAAATGTATTCCCAGGGCCTGTCGGGGTGGGGCCTGCTCTCGATTCGGGTCAGGTTCAGGTTACGCTTGGCAAAACAGCCCAGTGCCGCATACAGGGCTCCGGACTTTCCGGAATCGCTAAGCATGAACAGCAGGGTGGTCTTGATTTTCCCTTGGGTGGGAAGTTCCTTCGCAATTTTCTGTATGGCGTAAAAGCGGGTGAAGTTTACACCGGGCAGATTCTCGATGCCTTCTTCCAGAATGTCCAAGCCGTAAAACTTTGCGGCGTAGGAACTGGCGATGGCGCCCAGAGTCTTGTCGCCACGCTTGGCCACTTCTTCGGCACTGCCTGCGGTATCGTAGAAGGCGATGCTTTCGATGCCGGGGTTACGCCCGAAAAAGCGACTGCACTGCGCGAGTCCTTGGGGGTGGCTCAGCACTTTTTTCAAGTCCGTCAGTTTGACTCCGGGCAGGGCGCAAAGGCTGTGGGAAATCTGCAACTTGACTTCGGCTACGATAGGTAGACGCCATTTGTAAAGCAGGTCGTAATTGTCGTAAATGGAACCTGCCGTGGAATTTTCGATGGGGATTGCACCGCCGTCTACCACGCCAGTCTCGATGCTCTGGAAAATCTCGGCAAAGGTGTCCATGGGAACCACTTCGATATCGTTTCCGAACAAGTGATAGGCGGCACTTTCGCTATAGGCCCCGCGACGGCCCTGGAATGCAATCTTTTTCATACCCCAAAATATAGTTAATGGCGCTGCTTATTCATAACATCATACATTACACATTTCACACTACACATCACACATTACTATTTGAACCGCCGGGCCCCTTGGTACTTCGGACGCCAGTAGTTGTCGCTCATGGGGGAAATCATCACGCCCTTGCTGGAACTGGCGTGGGTGAAACGGTCCCCTTTCAGGTAAATCCCTACGTGGTCGATTTTCCAGAAACTGCCAAAGAACACCAGGTCCCCTTCCTGTAAGCTGCCCCGGCTCACGGAACTGCCACGGCTGTCGTCGTACATCTGGCCAGCGTTGTGGGGGAGGCTGATCCCGTAATGTTCTTTATAGAGTTGCATCACGTAGCCAGAACAGTCCGTACCCGATCTGGAACTGCCGCCAAAGACATAGGGGGTGCCGATCCAGGACTTGGCCAACTGCTCCAAAGAGGAGTTGGAACTGGGGCGGGGTGCATTCTCTTGGGCCATCTTGTTTGCCGCCGCCCGTTTGGCGTTGCCTGCGGAGGTCTGCTTTGTTGCGTTTTGTGGTTCACGCCTAGTTGCAGAACCCGCCGCATTCGATGCACTCTCTGTTTGTGTTGCCGCCGGTGCAGGCTTGTAGGCTCCCGTTTTGCGGTCATAACCCGTGCGTACGGGGAAGGTGCAGCCAAGAACACACAGGCATATACCTGCGAGCATCAGAGCAACGAACCTAGAAAACGGCACCATCGTAAAAAATCTAATTAAAGTGTGTGTAGTTCAAAACGGTATGTCTAAACAGCAGACGGATCTTCGGGATGTACCCGTGCAATGCAACCCACCGTCGCCCTCGTTGCCTTTACCAAGTCTGCAGGTGCTACTTTCAGTTGCAATCCCCGTTCTCCTGCGCTTACATAGATGTAGGGGAACTGAAGGGCTGTCTCGTGGATAAAGATGGGGAAGTTCTTCTTGAGCCCTAGGGGGCTACAACCGCCGCGGATATAGCCCGTGAGGGGAGTCAGGTCCTTGAGGGGGACCGTGTCGATTTTCTTGTTCCCGCTGACTTTCGCGGCGGCCTTTAGGTCTACCTCCAGGTTGCCGGGGACCACGCAAATTAGGTAGCCAATCTTGTCGCCATGCACCAGAATGGTCTTGAAAACCTGGTTGATGTCTTCGCCAAGGCTTGCGGCCACGTGTTCCGCTCCCAGGTCGTTTTCGTCCACCTTGTAGGGGATGAGTTCGTACTGGATTTTTTGCCGGTCCAGGATTCGAGCGGCGTTCGTCTTTTTGATATCCATATTTGCCTCAAGACAAAGATAAATTTTTATATTTCACACAGAGAGAAACGGCTTAAAGCCCGCTAGTTTTAATTCGTTTCGCTTGGGGGTGCTGTATGATATATGGCTGAGAACAAACCCCTTGAACCTGTGCCAGTAATTTGGCCGTAGGAAAAGCGAGGAACAAATGGATATGAAGGGTGCTACCTTTCCCCAATCCACCAAGATTTATGTGCAAGGGAAGTTGTTTCCCGAGATTCGCGTAGGCATGCGCGAAATAAAAATTGATGACCCCGCGACCCCGGTGGTTCCTGTCTACGACACCAGTGGCCCTTATGGCGACTCCGCTGTCGACATTGACGTGAAGAAGGGTCTGCCCAAGCTCCGCAAAGGTTGGAACGAATGGGTTAAGGGAATTCCTGGTGCCGAGGGGTGCAAAACCCAGTTGGATTTTGCCCGCAAGGGAATCGTCACTCCCGAAATGGAATACGTGGCCATCCGCGAAAATCAGCGCTTGGACCAAATCCTCCCGGAAGAGGCAGCCTCCAAGGCCATCACGCCGGAATTTGTCCGCAGCGAAGTGGCGGCAGGCCGTGCCATCATTCCCTCCAACGTGAACCATCCGGAATGCGAGCCCATGATTATCGGTAACGCGTTCCTCACCAAGATCAATTCCAACATCGGTAACTCCGCCCTCAGCAGCAGTGTCGAAGAAGAAGTGGAAAAGTTGGTCTGGTCCGTCAAGTGGGGCGCCGATACCGTCATGGACCTTTCCACCGGCAAGAACATCCACGAAACCCGTGAATGGATTTTGCGGAACAGCCCGGTACCCATAGGGACTGTGCCGATTTACCAGGCTTTGGAAAAGGTGAAGGGCAAGGCACAAGATTTGACTTGGGAAGTCTATCGCGACACCTTGATAGAGCAGGCGGAACAGGGGGTGGACTACTTCACCATCCACGCAGGCCTTTTGCTGAAGCATATCCCGCTGACCCTCAAGCGCACTACGGGTATTGTGAGCCGTGGCGGTTCCATTCTGGCCCTGTGGAGCATGGTCCACAAGCAGGAGAATTTCCTCTACACCCACTTCCGCGAAATTTGCGAGATTCTGGCCAAGTACGACGTGGCTGTTTCTTTGGGAGACGGCCTGCGTCCCGGTTCCATTGCCGACGCCAATGATGCCGCCCAGTTCGGGGAATTGGAAACCTTGGGGGAACTGACCAAGATTGCCTGGGAATACGGCGTGCAGGTGATTATCGAAGGTCCGGGACATGTGCCCATGCACAAGATTCAGGACAATGTGGCCCTGCAGGTGGAAAAGTGCTTTGGCGCCCCCTTCTACACCCTGGGACCCCTCACTACCGATATCGCTCCCGGCTATGACCACATCACGTCGGCTATCGGTGCCGCTCAGATTGGTTGGTACGGAACCGCCATGCTTTGCTACGTGACCCCCAAGGAACATTTGGGCCTCCCCGACAGGGACGACGTCCGTGCCGGTGTGGTGACCTATAAACTGGCGGCCCACGCCTCGGATTTGGCCAAGGGACATTTTGGGGCCCAGTTCAGGGACGACGCCCTTTCCCGCGCCCGTTTCGACTTCCGTTGGAACGATCAGTTCGCGCTATCTTTGGATCCCGAAAAGGCCATGGAATTCCACGACAAGACCCTGCCCGAAAGCAAGGCCAAGAGCAGTCATTTCTGTAGTATGTGCGGGCCCAACTTCTGCAGTATGCGTATTTCCCGTGCGGTAAGGAACTTCGTTGAAAAAGGCGAAGTAGGCGACGTCTAGGCCCGCCGTTTTCTAGGGGGCTTGTACTGCGCCACCATTCCTTTGGCGGTTTCCAGAATCATCTGCTGGAGTGATTTCGGCTTTTCCACATGGGCGACGTTTCTCAAGAACATCACCCATTGTTTTAGCAGGTCGTTCACGTTGACCTGCATGGTCACCCGCAACTTGTCCTTGAGTTCCTCGATTTTCATGGACTGGTGGTAACGCCGTTCGTTGAGCGTGTTCCAGATTTGTTTTTCGAAGGTGATGACCACTTCTTCGGTTTTTGAGGACTGGTCCCCCAGCAAAAGGGCTCCCGAGCGGATTTGCTTACGCAAGGTCTCCAGCACCTTGGGGTCTTCCACAAACTGTTCCTGGGTAAGCGTTACCGAATCCACGCGACACAGCTTTAACGTGTAGGTGGCTCCCGGATGGCTCTGGGAGGTGCAGCCGATATAGATGTCGCCCTGGTGCATTACGATCATTAGTGGCACACGCACCTTGTCGGTGTAATTGCCCCAGTTGTCCATGTAACTAACCAGAACCTTGCGCTTTTCGTGGATGGCTCGCAAAAAGGTATACAAGTTCTTCGCGGAATTTTCGTCAATTCCGGGAGGGGTTCCCACATAGGCGATTCGGGTGTTTAGCGCAGAATAGAGCTGCGAAAGGGTGTCTTGTGTTTTTTTTGGCAGGCTACTGCTGATTTTTTCCGTCAGGTCCGTCACCAGCGTGGCCGAGGCTGGGTAGGTGTTGGCGATACGCTTCAAGAAAACCAGGTGCATCAGGGTGTCGTTGAATTCTGGGAACACCAGCTTGTCCGCCTGAGGTACCATGGCCTGGTAATAGGTTTTACCAAATTCCGTACACCTTTCGACATAGTTGCCGGGAATGTCCATGAGCGCCACCATGTCTCGCTGCACGCTGCGCAGGTCCCCTTCGGGAATGTCCAGGTTTTGCATGATTTCGGTTATGGTGTAGCGGTTGTTGTAATGTGCTAGCAGGAACACGAAAATCCGCACCATGCGCTCGCCCCGTCTCAAATCTGCCATAAAACCTCCGATTTCCTACATAATATATAAAAGACACGCGACAATAGTTGTCGTGCGATGAAGTTATATTTATAATCGACCCTTAAAGGAGCAGCCATGGATACCTTGGAAAAACAGAAAATTGCCCATGGAACTTGCAGCAAACCATGGTGAAGCTGGTTGCCAATCTGCAGGGGAATAGATTTCCTTTTTGTCATCCTGAGTAGAACACCGAAGGCGTGAAGTTGAAGTTAGTCTGTATAAAATGCTGAAAATTCCGTTTTTGTGCTAAATTATGGCTAAATCTCAAAAAAAACATGGGGGCAACTATTGAAAAAAATTTTTGTGTGTTGAATAGTTATAATATGAAAAAAAGATTTATATTAAATAAAAAAAGGAATCTATACTATGAATCTTACCTCCAAAAAACTGATTACTTTGTGGAATAAGCGACAAGAAATCTTTGCTGATGAAAAAAACAAAGCTATTGTAGATAGGTTTGATAAAATTAATGCGCTCTTTGATGTTTTTCAAACTATAAGTGTTGAAGAACATGAAACAAAAAGACAGATTTTAGTTCAACGGGGAGGTGATGAGACAACGCAACTTGATATACAAGGTATAGATTTTTCATATTTTGGGATAACTAAAGATAATCGAGATTTTTGTCAAGATCGAACAAAAGGGCAAGAGCCAGTGAATCTTATGGCAACGAGTTTGTCTAATGGTGATGATTTTTGGAAAATTCTTATTCAAGATATTGGTTGTTTGCTTAGTGGCTATGACTTCTGTCCTACTATTTCAGATAGATATAAAATGAAGGAGGAGTACCGAATTCTTTCAAACGGGAAAATTACTTATCATGATAATGGTTCCTTAAGAACTGGAGGCCAATATCAAGCCGCATCTTCACAGTTATCTGGAAACAACTATTTCTTTTGGGTTGTAAAAACTATTGAGCAGATTAGAGATGGTTCTTTTGATCCGAATGTATCTCACTTTGTTTTGTCATACCCTAATCGAGAAGAATTAGAAAACGAAACGAACCAAAGAAATATGTTAATAAATAGGTTCCCATACAAATTTTTTTATATGTGGGCGCATAAAGGTGAAGTCATTCATCCATTTAGCTTAATGGCATACAAAAAATTTATTTCCCAGAAGGAGGAGGATTTCCAGTATGTTGCTGATCAAGGAATGAAGCAGCCGTATGAACAATTCAAGGAACAATGGAAAGAATA
>Ga0265298_10002737_pt1 | contig 24071 bp, 14 predicted proteins | sample AusTroGonzalo_MG_3_FD_193486 | JGI IMG/M metagenome (GOLD analysis project Ga0265298, IMG submission 193486) | Bovine rumen microbial communities from tropical cattle in Woodstock, Queensland, Australia - Gonzalo_01 | ecosystem: Host-associated > Mammals > Digestive system > Stomach > Rumen ...
TGAAACGGCGGCATACGCTGAGACATCGGTGTGTCGGCGTAAGATGCTGCTCCACTATTTTGGCGAGACCTATACGCAGGAGAACTGTCACAACTGTGACAACTGTCTGCACCCAAAGACAAAGATTGAAGCCATGGATCAGTTGGTGCTTACACTGAAGGTGGTGCAGGCATTGAAGGAGAATTTCCGTGCAGATTATATTATCGACTTCATTACCGGCAAGGAAACCGAGGAGATCATTGCACACAAGCATCAGGATCATGAGCTTTTCGCTGCCGGCGAGGATGCTGATGAGAAGATCTGGAATCCAGTGGTGAGGCAGGCCCTCATAGCAGGTTATCTGACAAAAGAGGTGGAGAACTATGGACTGCTGCGCATTACTGCCGAGGGAAAGAGGTTTATGAAGAAACCCTCTACGTTTATGATTGTCAAAGACAATGAGTTTGCCGACGATGACGATAACCAGCCTGAGCACGATGGTGGCACCAGTGCCCTCGATCCCACGCTGTCGGCCATGTTGCGTGACTTGCGCAAGCAGGTATCGAAGCGTATGGAGCGTCCGCCATACGTCATCTTCCAGGATGTGAGTATTGAGCAGATGGCTACCGACTATCCTATTACTCTCGAAGAGCTGAAGAACATTCAGGGCGTGGGCGAAGGAAAGGTAAAGCAGCCTTATTCCCAGGAGTTTGTTGACCTTATCCGCCGGTACTGCGAAGAGAACGATATTGTACGTCAGGCTGACTTACGTGTACGCACAGTGGCGAAGAAATCGTTGCTGAAAGTAAAGATTATTCAGAGCATTGACCGTCAGGTGGCGCTCGACGATATTGCCAACGCCCAAGGCATAGACTTCGACGAGCTGCTGGGCGAGGTAGAGGCCATTGTCTACAGCGGAACGAAGCTGAATATTGACTATTTCCTTGAAGAAGTTATAGACGAAGATCATATTGACGACATCTACGACTATTTTGCCGATTCGGATACCGATAACGTCGAGGTGGCCATGCGCGAGCTTGGTCCTGACTATTCGGAAGATGAAATCAGGTTGGTGCGTATCAAGTTTATCAGTGAAATGGCCAACTGACGCCTCAATGGCTACGTACCTTTTTCGGGTGGTATCCGGAATGGTTGATGCCAAGGTCATCAGACAAGGGCAGTCGGCTGCCTTTGTTATGCTGTCAGTTAAAAAACAAAAAAAAACTACAGCTGGGTGAAAAAACTCCTAACTCCTAAGCTCTGACTCATATCTTTTTCGTATCTTTGCACGCAATATTTAAAGAAAGGTATATTATATGGCTTCATTTATTGCAGACAAGATTGTGATGGACGGCCTTACGTTTGATGACGTCCTGTTGATTCCCGCTTATTCGGAGGTACTGCCAAAGACAGTAGAGTTGAAAACCTGGTTCTCGCGTAACATCAGCCTGAACGTGCCGTTTGTGACGGCCGCTATGGATACCGTGACAGAGAGTAGGATGGCCATAGCTATAGCGCGCGAGGGTGGCATCGGTGTCATTCACAAGAACATGTCGATAGAAGACCAGGCTCGTCAGGTGGCCATCGTGAAGCGTGCGGAGAATGGTATGATTTATGACCCGATTACTATTCCCCTTGGCTCTACTGTGGCACAGGCGCTCGATATTATGGCCGAGTATCATATTGGCGGAATACCCGTGGTAGATGAAGAGAAACGACTGGTGGGTATCGTTACCAATCGTGACCTGCGCTTTGAGCGTCGTCTTGACCGCCCGGTTGATGAAATCATGTCGAAGGAAAATCTCGTCACCACCCACCAGCAGACCGACTTGATGTCTGCAGCCGACATTCTGCAGAAGAACAAGATAGAGAAGCTTCCCGTGGTGGATAAGGATAACCACCTTGTGGGACTTATTACCTATAAGGATATCACCAAGGCCAAGGACAAGCCCATGGCCTGTAAGGACGAGAAAGGCCGCCTGCGTGTGGCTGCTGGCGTAGGTGTCACAGCTGACACGCTCGACAGGATGCAGGCTTTGGTGACGGCTGGTGCCGACGCTATTGTCATCGACACAGCCCATGGACATTCGAAAGGTGTCATCGAGAAGCTGTGCGAAGCTAAGGCCTCGTTCCCTGGAGTTGATATCGTGGTGGGTAATGTGGCTACGGGAGAGGCTGCCCGAATGCTTGCCGAAAACGGCGCCGACGCCGTGAAGGTTGGTATTGGCCCGGGATCTATTTGTACTACGCGTATTGTTGCCGGTGTAGGTGTGCCGCAGCTTAGTGCCGTTTACGATGTATACTGTGCCCTGCGTGGTACAGGTGTGCCCCTCATTGCCGACGGCGGCCTGCGCTATTCCGGTGATATCGTTAAAGCACTGGCTGCCGGTGGTTCATGCGTGATGATTGGCTCGCTGGTGGCTGGCACCGAAGAGAGTCCCGGTGACACCATCATCTACAACGGCCGTAAGTTCAAGAGCTATCGCGGAATGGGTTCGCTTGAGGCAATGGAACAGAAACACGGTTCGAAAGACCGTTATTTCCAGGGCGACACGAAAGACGTGAAGAAGCTGGTGCCCGAGGGCATTGCCGGACGCGTGCCATACAAGGGAACAGTGCAGGAGGTCATCTATCAGCTTACCGGCGGTCTGCGTTCGGGTATGGGCTATTGTGGCGCGCAGAGCATTGATCGCCTGCACGAGGCTAAGTTCACCCGCATCACCAATGCCGGCGTCAACGAGAGCCATCCGCACGACATTACCATCACATCGGAAGCTCCAAACTATTCTGCTCCCTTACACGACTGAGCATAATTAAAGAACCAGAATAATATAGAATCAGATAATTATAATTAAGTGAGGAATGAAAAGTGTATTAGTGAAATCATACCGTGCTAACAAACGGTTGGGTTTATTATTTGTTTTTTCTTCATTATTATTTTGCGGTGCTGCGGCTCAAGACGACCCCGTAATCATGACAATAAATGGTGAGCCCGTGCCGCGCTCTGAGTTTGAATACTCATATAACAAGAACAATACAGAGGGCGTCATCGACAAGAAGAGTGTCGACGAGTATGTAGACTTGTTCATTAACTATAAGCTGAAGGTGGCGGCTGCCCTTGATGCCAAGCTCGACACGCTGACGTCGTTCAAGCAGGAGTTTGCAACGTATCGCGACCAGCAGATCCGTCCGTCTATCATTAACGACGAGGACGTATTGGCCGAGGCTCATCAGATTTACGACAATACGGTGAAGAGCATCGGTGAAGACGGATTGATACAGACCGCACATATCCTGCTGCGCCTCGACCAGAAGGCTTCGGAGGCCGAGCAGCAGGCGGTGAAGACACGTATCGACTCTGTATACAAAGCACTGCAGGAAGGAGCCGATTTTGCCGAGTTGGCCAAGAAGGTATCGCAAGACCCTGGCTCTGCTCAGCAAGGCGGCGAGCTGCCCTTCGTATCGCGCGGACAGCTTGTCAAGGAGTATGAGGATGTGGCGTTTAAGCTGAAGGAAGGTGAGATGTCGCCTGTGGTCCAGACTCCATACGGTTATCATATCATTCTGATGAAGGCGCGCAAGATGCTCGAACCATTTGACTATCATAAGGAGAGTATTCTGAAATTCATTGACCAGCGTGGTATTCGCGACCGCATTGTTGAACAGAAGCTTGACACAATGGTGAGCCAGTCGGGTGGCACGCTTACCAAGGAGGGCATTCTGGAAAGCAGGGCCAAAGAGATGGCTGCCAAAGACTCTGACTTGAAGTACCTTATCCAAGAATATCACGACGGTTTGCTGCTTTACGAAATCAGCAACACCACGGTGTGGGATAAGGCTGCCAAGGATGAGGCCGGATTGGCACAGTATTTCAAGAAACATAAGAAAAAGTACAATTGGACGGAGCCACGTTATAAAGGTATGGCTTATCATGTAAAGGACCAGGCCGATGTGAAGGCCGTGAGCGACTGCGTGAAGAAGCTGAAGTTCGACAAGTGGGGTGAGGTGCTTCGCCAGACCTTCAATGCCGACTCAGTACTGCGTATCAGAGTGGAGAAAGGCATCTTTAAGAAAGGCGACCATGCACTTGTAGACAGTGTAGTCTTCAAGAAAGATACTACGGTGACGAAAGTGAAAGGCTTTCCCATTGATGCGGTCTACGGCAAGATACTTAAGAAAGGTCCTGAAGACTATACCGACGTGCGCGGCCTGGTTACGGCCGACTATCAGGATGAGCTGGAGCGCCAGTGGGTGGCTGAGCTTCGCCGTAAGTATACTTACTCTGTAGATCCCGAAGTGCTCAAGACGGTCAATAAGCATTAACCCGATGAAGAAAACCATAATCATAGTAGCCCTTCTCCTTGCCGTGGTAAGGTATGCAGTGGCGTTGCCGCTGTTGCCGGTGGCTTCAGACAGCACCGCCTCGGTTGTCGACGAGGTGGTGTGGGTTGTTGGCGACGAGGCCATACTCAAGTCGGACATAGAAGCCATGCGCATACAGGCAGCCCAGGTGGGTGAGCGCTTTAAGGGTGATCCCGACTGTGCCATTCCTGAGCAGATAGCCGTGCAGAAGCTGTTCCTGCATCAGGCCGCCATCGACAGTATCGAGGTGACCGATGCCGATGTGTCGCAGAGCGTGGAGCAGTATCTCCAGAGCTGGATTGAAGCTGCCGGTTCGCGCGAGAAGCTGGAGGAATACAAGAAACAGACTATCAGTCAGATTCGCGCGCAGCTGCGCGACGATCTCCGCGACCGCCAGATGGTGCAGAAGATGCGCGAGAAACTGGTGGAAGATATTAAGGTGACGCCGGCCGAGGTGCGCCGTTTCTTCAAGGACTTGCCACAAGACAGTATTCCTTTTGTACCCACAGAGGTGGAAGTGCAGATTATCACGCAGACCCCCCGCATAGAGCAGGAGGAGATTAATCGCGTGAAAGACGAGCTGCGTGACTATACCGACCGCGTGACCAAGGGTGAGGTGACTTTTCAGGCTTTGGCCCGCATCTACAGTGAAGATCCTGGAACGGCGCGTAATGGCGGTGAGCTTGACTATACAGGTCGCGGTGTGCTCGATCCAGCCTTTGCCAATGTGGCATTCAGCCTGACCGACCCCAAGAAAATCTCAAAGATTGTAGAGTCGGAGTTCGGCTTCCATATCATACAGCTGGTTGATAAGCGGGGCGATAAGATTAAGGTTCGCCACATTCTGCGGAAACCGCATGTCAGTGAAGAGGCTATTGAGCGGGGCATACTCAGGCTCGACTCCATTGCCGACGACATCCGCTCAGGCAAATTCACTTTTGAACAGGCGGCATCGGTCATTTCCGATGACAAGGATACGCGTAGTAACCGCGGACTGATGGCTAATACCTCAGAGATGACGCGCACGTCGAAGTTCAAAATGCAAGACTTGCCCCCAGAGATTGCACGTGTGGTAGACACCATGCAAGTGGGGAAGATATCAAGGGCTTTCGAGATGGTGAACGAGCGTGGCAAGACGCTTTGCGTCATTGCGAAGCTGAAGAGTAGGGTAGAGGGACATAAGGCTACTATTACCGAAGATTTCCAGGTGATGAAGGATGTGGTGCTCAACCAACTTCGTGAGCAGCGCATCAACAAATGGCTGTCGGACAAGATTCGTTCTACCTATATCAGGATTGGCGATGCCTACCGTGACTGCGATTTCGAATACCAAGGCTGGATCAGGTAAGAGCATGATGAGGGGCGGTAATAAGGCTTCGTCGGCAATGAGTGCCCATAGGGTAGGGCTGACTGTGCTGGTATGCTTGCTGGCGCTGGCCGTGTCGGTACCTGACGGCATGGCGGCACGTAAAAGCCAGAAGCGCACAGTAAAGCGGCGTACCACGGGAAAGTCTAATGCTCCAGCCGACAAGCGGATTTATCTGGTGCATGCCGATAAACTGCACTACGACCAATGGCAAAACCGCGATGCGAACGTGCTTAATGGAAAGGTTCAGTTCCGTCATCAGGGAGCCACGCTATATTGTGACAGTGCCCATTTTTACGAAGCCAGTAATTCGTTCGAGGCTTTCGGAAATGTTAAGATGTATCAGGGCGACACGCTCTCCCTCTTTAGTGATTATGCTTATTATGATGGCGATGAACAGATGGCTATGGCGCGTTATAATGTAAAGCTCAAGAACCGCAATACGATACTTCTTACTGACAGTCTGAACTACGACCGTCTCTATGAAAATGCATACTTCTTTGAAGGGGGAAAATTGATTGACGAGAAGACCACGCTGACCTCCGACTGGGGTGAGTATAATACGAAGACTCGCATGTCCGTGTTTAACTTCAACGTGAAGATGCGCGGCGAGGATTTCTACTTGGAGAGCGACACCCTCTACTATGATAACAAAATCTCTATGGCGCATATTGTAGGGCCGACGAACATCACGTCGGGCGAAAGCCATATCTATACCGAGCACGGCTATTACGATACGAAGACCGAGCGTGCCCGTCTCCTCGACCGCTCTGTGCTGAGCAATGAAGGGAAGACGCTGGTGGCTGACAGCATCTATTATGGCGGTAAGAACGCGTTGAGCAAGGCGTTCCGCGATGTGGTATACATCGACACTGTAAATAAAAACATGCTGATGTGCAACTATGGTGAGTATAACGAAGATACGGGCTACGCCATGTGTACCGACAGTGCCGTGTGTGTAGACTTCTCGCAGCCAGACACGCTCTACATGCACGCTGACACGTTAAAGCTCTTTACCTTTAATATCAATACTGACTCGGTGTACAGAAAGGTACATGCCTATCACCATGTGCGAGCCTATAGACTCGATGTACAGGCTGTGTGCGACTCATTGGTATACAACCAGCTCGACTCCTGCCTGTCGTTGTATAGCGATCCTATTGTCTGGAACAACAACCAGCAGCTCGTGGGTGAACAAATCAATGTGTTCATGCGCGACTCCGTGGTCGACCATGCCCATGTCATCCGACAGGCTTTCTCTATTCAGCAGCTGCGCGACACTGTACACTTCAATCAGGTGTCTTCTGACGAGATGTTCGCCTTTTTCGTCGATGGCGACATCAGGCGCACTGATGCCAAGGGGAATGTGTTGATTGCCTACCATTTGGAAGATGATTCCGACAGTTCACTCATCTGCTTGAACAGCCAGAAAACCACTGAGATGCGGATGCTCATGGCCGACAAGAAACTACAGCATGTATGGACGCCAAAGTCGGAGGGCACGCTCTATCCCATGAACCAGATTCCTGCTGACAAGAAAGAGCTGCCCGGCTTTGCCTGGTTTGACTATGTGCGTCCGTTGGACAAGGATGATATTTTCATTTGGCGGCCCAAGAAGGAAGGTAGTGAGATTAAACCGCAGGATCGTCCTGAGGCTCCGCGCCGCCGCCTCGCTAATGTTGATGGCCTATGAGTGACGTGATACAGCTGCTACCCGACTCTGTCGCCAATCAGATAGCTGCCGGTGAGGTCATCCAACGCCCTGCATCGGTTATCAAGGAACTGGTGGAGAATGCCGTGGATGCTGGTGCCCATCAGATCCACGTACTGGTGGTGGATGCAGGCCGAACAGCTATCCAGGTTATCGACGATGGACAGGGAATGTCAGAGACAGATGCCCGTTTGGCCTTCGAGCGTCATGCTACTTCGAAAATCAGAAAGGCCGACGACCTCTTTGCCCTTCATACCATGGGCTTTCGTGGCGAGGCCCTGCCCTCGATAGCAGCTGTGGCTCAAGTGGAGCTGCTGACACGGCGTGACGGAGAGGATGTGGGTACAAGGCTCACCATAGCCGGTTCGAAGGTAACAGGCCAGGAGGTGGTCTCGTGTCCCGTGGGCAGCAATTTCAAGGTGGAGAACTTGTTCTTTAACGTGCCCGCCCGCCGTAAGTTTCTTAAAACCAACGCTACCGAGCTAAATAATATTCTGGCTGCCTTCGAGCGTATAGTGCTGGTATATCCTGATATTGCTTTTACCTTGCATAGTAATGGTGCCGAGCTGCTTAATTTGAAAGCTTGTTCTTTGCGTCAGCGCATTAGCGATGTCTTTGGCAAACGCTTTAATCAGGACATCCTGCCTGTGGCTGTAGAGACGGCTATCTGCCGCATCAGCGGTTTCGTGGGGAAGCCCGAGGCAGGGAAAAAGAAGGGCGTACATCAGTATTTCTTCGTCAATGGACGATACATGAAGCACCCCTACTTCCATCGTGCCGTACAGAGTGCCTACGAACGCCTGGTGCCTGAAGGTATGCAGGTGCCCTATTTCATCTATTTCGAGGTGGCGCCAGCTGATATCGATGTCAATATCCATCCTACGAAGACGGAGATAAAGTTTGAGAACGAACAGGCCATCTGGCAGATTCTTTCAGCAGCAGTGAAAGATGCCATTGGCCAGTTTAGCGAGATACCGACCATTGACTTCGACACTGAAGGACGGCCTGATATTCCTGTGTTCGACCCTTCACGCGATAATATCTCAGCACCGCGCGTAAGCTATACTCCCGGCTATAATCCTTTTGCAAAAGCCAGTGGAGGCAGCACCTCAAATAGTGGGTCTGCCTCTGGAAAGAACCGTGATTTTACAACAGGCGCTGGCCGTGGGGATGTGCCTGAGGGATGGGAAGAACTATATGTCCCTTCTATCCAGCCAGCAGCATCGCCTACGCTCTTCGACCTTGATACCCCGGCGCAGCAGACGCCCGCCGACCATCCTCTTTCCGAGAAGTCACCCGCACATTATCAGTACAAGGGTTGTTTTATTATGACGGCGGTGAAGTCGGGACTGATGATTATCGACCAACATCGTGCCGACGTGCGCATTTGCTATGAGCGTACCCTTGCCATGCTGAATGCCCATACTGCCAGCACGCAGCGTGTTTTGTTCCCCGAAGTGGTGCAATTCCCCCCGTCGGATGCGGTTATCGTACAGCGTCTGCTGCCTGAGCTGACCAAGATGGGCTTCGACCTCTCTGACTTAGGTGGTAACAGCTTTGCTGTGAACGGCATACCGGCAGGTACCGAAGGGCTGAATCCGGCTACGCTGCTCACACAGATGATAGGCGAAGCCGTTGAACAGGGCTTAGTGGGAATTGACGACATTCACCGCAGCCTGGCACAAAGCATGGCACGTAGTGCGGCCATACCCTATGGACAGGTGCTCACTAATGAAGAGATGGAGCAGTTGGTTAATCAGCTCTTTGCCTGCTCCAATGTGAATTACACTCCCGATGGCCATGCCATCATGGCCATTTTGCCGCAGAGCGACATCGAAAAGTTATTGAAGTAGAATTTTTACGTACGTACTTTCTTTGTCATTAGGGAACCGACTTCCCGTAAGATTCTCGCTGCAAAGGTAAGCACTATTTCCGTATCGTGCAAGGAAAGCGGTATACCTGGTCAAATCCTAACGTGAGCCACGGTTGAATACGGTTGAGCACGGCTTTTTATGGTAGCCACGGTTGAACACGGTTTGACACGGTTCGCGCGCGCATAGACATACGTAAGCAGAAAGTTACCCGCACGTCTAACACCCACTACTGATTATCAGGCACTTACAGCCAGTGTTACCCGCACTTTTGCCCCCACCTAAGCCCCCACCTAAGGTCGCACCTAAACTGTCAGGGATGATACCTAAGTGACAGGAATGGCGCAGTGGGAGCGCGGCCGTCTCGGCGGCATCACTGGGAGCGTGGCCGTCTCGACGGCATCTGTGGGAGCGCGTACGCCACGAGATGGGTGGCGTGACCATGCTACGAGAGGCCGGAGGGCATCTGGTGTGTGAATTCTCGAGAGAATCTGTCGGCGTAGAGGCACTTAGGCATCCCAACGTATGTTTACGCCATTGAATTCTCGAGAGAATTCAGTGCCATGAAGCGCTGTCTTCACGTCAGCAACCATTCCTCCTGCTCTAAGGAGCCACGGGAATCTTCTTAGGAGCTTCGGGAATCTTCTTAGGAGCCACGTGGGACTGTGTTCTTCCGCGTTTTCCCGTACCAAAAGGCTAATGACGGAGCATCAGGTGCGGGCTTAGGTGTGGGCTTAGGTGCGGGTAAGCTACAGAAAAACGCTTCTGATTATCAGCGAGTTAAGTGCCACGTGTGGGACGTGCGGGTAACTCATTATTTCACATAGCAAGAATTAGATATAGAAAGACCTTTGGAGAACAACCGAGAACTTTTACATTACCCATACGAGCTGGGCCTAATGACCGATTTCCTCTATAAACAGTAAAGACCACGTTTTTATTCTACTGGTGTAAAGGAAATGCTTTATATGGGTTTGGGTTAAATTAATTGTTTTTTTCTTTGTTCTTTCCGAAAAAATGATTACCTTTGTGGCCGACTAAAAGAAAAAAAGATACCAATACGAAACAAACAAAGCATCTATGATTTGGAATGAAAGTATCGAGTGTATGGATCGCGAGCAGTTACGCGAAATCCAAAGCCGCCGACTCGTGAAAATGGCGGAGTATGTCTATCACAATACGCCCTTCTATCGGCAGAAGTTCCAGGAGATGGGGCTCGAGCCGGGTGACATCCGCAGCATCGACGACATCACGAAGCTGCCGTTTACGAACAAGCTCGACCTGCGCGACAACTACCCCTTCGGGCTGGCTGCCGTACCGATGAGCCAGATTGTGCGCATTCACGCCTCGTCGGGCACCACAGGAAAGCCCGTCGTCGTGCTGCATACCCGCAAAGACCTTGCTATGTGGGCGGAGTCCATTTCGCGCGCCTTTACGGCTTATGGTGCTACGAAGGATGATATATTCCAAGTGAGTTACGGCTATGGGCTCTTTACTGGAGGACTGGGTGCCCACGATGGTGCAACGAATATCGGCGCCAGTGTTATCCCCATGTCCAGCGGAAATACTCAGAAGCAGATTACGCTGATGCACGACTTTGGTGCCACCGTGCTCTGCTGTACACCGTCGTACGCCATGTTCCTCGGCGAGGCGCTGAATGAGTGCCCGTGGCCGCGCGAAGAGTTTAAACTAAAGATAGGCGTCTTCGGCGCTGAGCCTTGGACGGAGAAGATGCGTGTCAAGCTGGAAGAGACCTTGGGCATCAAGGCCTACGACATCTACGGACTTAGTGAGATAGCCGGTCCGGGCGTGGGCTATGAGTGCAGCTACCAGCATGGTACACATCTGAACGAGGACTATTTCTACCCGGAAATTCTCGACCCCAACACTGGTGAACCCTTGCCAGAGGGATCGTTTGGCGAACTCACCTTCACCCACCTCACCAAAGAGGGTATGCCGCTGTTGCGCTATCGTACACACGACCTCACCGCTCTGCACTATGATAAGTGCGAATGCGGGCGGACGCTTGTGCGTATGGATCGCATCTTAGGCCGATGCGATGATATGCTTATTATCCGTGGTGTCAACGTATTCCCCTCACAGATTGAAGACGTTATCCTTAAGCAGAAGGAATTTGAACCACATTATCTGCTTATTGTCGACCGTGTGAATAATACAGATACCAGTGAGCTGAAGGTGGAGGTGAAGGAAGACTATTTCACCGACGACATGGCTACTATGGTTGGCCTGCAGAAGAAACTGGAAGGCGAGCTGCGCTCTGTTATTGGATTAGGATTCAAGGTCAAGCTGGTTGAACCAAAGGGTATCGAACGCTCTACAGGAAAGGCTAAGCGAGTCATTGACAACCGACAGATCTAAATAGCAGTCTATGGCTTACGGACATCTGGATTCTCCCACATAAGGCGCGGCGCTGCCGCGCCTCCCATTCTCTCCAATATAAACCCCTAAAAACCAAAAGAATATGAAAGCAAAACAACTATCCATCTTCCTGGAAAACAAGTCGGGACGTCTCACTGAGGTCACCGACGTACTCGGTACAGCTGGCATTAACCTGTCGGCCATGTGTATAGCTGACAACAGTGACTTCGGAATTCTGCGTTGCATCGTTTCTGAGCCCGACCGCGCCTATCAGGTGTTGAAGGAAGCCCACTTCGCAGTAAAAATTACCGACGTAATCGGATTTACTTGCCCAAACACCAGCGGATCACTTGCTGTGGTGCTGAAGTATCTCTCCGAGAACGGCGTCTTCATTGAGTATATGTACTCGTTTGCTAACGGAGATGTGGCTAATGTGGTTATTCGTCCAACCGACTTGGACGCTTGCGATCGCATTCTCGCAGAGAAACGTGTAGATTTGCTGGCAGACAGCGCTCTTTACAGATTGTAGGAAGGACTTTTTACACCTATTTATTTATATGCGCGCGCGCGTGACGCGTATAAATAAATAGGTGTTCAGAAAAAAAAGTGGAAATTATTTGGTAGATTCAAAAAAACTGCGTACCTTTGCACCCGCTTACCGAGAGGTACGAGGGCGCTTAGCTCAGCTGGTTTAGAGCATCTGCCTTACAAGCAGAGGGTCGGCGGTTCGAATCCGTCAGCGCCCACAGACACAAAAGTACGTCCGCAGCCGGAGAAGGTTGCGGATTATAGTTTTCAGCTTGCGCAATAGAGATAAAGAGAAATAGTATAGAAGAAGAGAATATCTGGATATGGAATTGAGTATGTTAACTGCCGTCTCGCCTATTGACGGCCGATACAGAAGCAAAACAGAATCACTGGCCGAGTATTTCTCGGAATATGCCTTAGTGCGCTACCGTGTGCGCGTGGAAATCGAATACTTCATTGCATTATGTGAACTGCCGCTGCCGCAGCTGCAGCAGGTTGACCATGCTCTCTTTGAACCCTTGCGTGACATATACCGCAACTTTACTCCAGAACAGGCTCAGCGTGTGAAAGACATTGAGCGCGTCACAAACCACGATGTCAAGGCCGTGGAGTATTTTATCAAAGAGCAGTTTGGTGCACTCGCCGACTTCAAGGAGTTCATACACTTCGGCCTTACTTCACAAGATATCAACAACACGGCCGTACCCCTTTCTGTCAAGGAGGCTCTCGAACAAGTCTATTACCCATTACTCGAAGAACTCATAGAGCAACTCAATGACTATGCAGAAGCATGGAAGAATATTCCCATGCTGGCCAAGACCCACGGACAGCCTGCATCCCCTACACGCCTGGGTAAGGAGGTGATGGTCTATGTATACCGTTTGGAAGAGCAGTTGCGTGCACTTAAGGATACTCCGATTACTGCAAAGTTTGGCGGAGCTACAGGAAACTTCAATGCTCATCATGTGGCTTATCCGCAATACGACTGGCGTGAGTTTGCAAACCAGTTTGTCAGCGAGAAACTCGGGCTGGAGCGTGAACAGTACACGACACAGATTTCCAATTACGACTGGCTCGCTGCCATCTTCGATGCTTTGCGACGTATTAACACCATTGTCATCGACCTCGACCGCGACTTCTGGATGTATATATCAATGGATTATTTCAAGCAGAAGATTAAGGCAGGAGAAGTGGGATCCAGTGCCATGCCTCATAAGGTGAACCCCATAGATTATGAGAACAGTGAGGGGAACCTTGGCATTGCAAACGCCATCTTGGCGTTCCTGGCACAAAAACTGCCAGTTAGCCGACTGCAGCGCGACCTTACGGATTCAACCGTACTCAGGAATGTTGGCGTACCGATGGGACACACGCTCATCGCATTCCAGTCGACACTCAAGGGGCTGCGCAAACTCATACTTAATGAGGAACGCCTGCAGCAGGATCTTGACCAGACCTGGGCAGTGGTGGCTGAAGCGATACAGACCATTCTCCGACGCGAAGCATATCCTAATCCCTATGAGGCGCTGAAGGCTCTCACGCGTACTAACGAGAGAATGACGCCCGAAACCATTCACCAGTTCATTGAGACACTTGATGTAAGTGAGGATGTAAAGGATGAACTCCGTGTCATCACACCAGCCAACTACACTGGCATCTGACACACTGCCGTCCCTCTATGCTGCAATACCATTGCAGCCACTATCCCTAAAAAGAAGAAAACCAGCCGTGAGGCTACTAATACAATATTTTATTAAATAATCGGAAAGGAAAGCATTATGGATTACGAAGAGAAGAAACAGGAAGAAATGTCTGCTGAGCAGAATACTGGCAACCGTGAGGGCTACCAGCCTGCCAATGGTTCAGGAAACTATCAGAGAGACTACCGTCCGGGACGTTCACCGCGCCCCCGCATTCATACGATGCCACGTCAGTATGGTAATGACCGGTCAAGTGTCAATAAGTCGGACGACGAAGGAGGCTTCCGTCCGGAAGGTTTTGGTGCCGGTCTGCAGAGTAACAACCAGCAGCGCGGCGCTTATCGTCCACGAAATAACAGCGGCCAATATGGCGACGGCTATCAGCAACGTCCTTATGGCCAGCAGCGTCCTGCCTACCGTCCACGCTATAATCAGGACAGTGAAGACAATGGCGGCTATCAGCCCCGTCGTAACTATAACAACGGAGGAGAGGGAGGCTATGGCCAGCAGCAGTACGGACGCAAGCCTTACGGAAACAGCAAACCCTATGGCCAGCAGCGTGGAGGCTATCAGCCCCGTCCTTACGGGCAGCAGCAGCGTGGTGGTTATGGTCAGCAGCAGGAGGCACCATACGGTAAGCCCTATGGCAATAAACCCTACGGCAATAACAACTATAACAAGTCCTACGGTAACAAACCTTATAACAAGCGAACACGCACGGCTGACTACGATCCTAATGCTAAGTACAGCCTGAAGAAGCGTATCGAATATAAGGAAGAGCATTTCGATCCCAATGAGCCAATCCGCCTGAACAAGTTCCTTGCCAATGCTGGCGTTTGTAGCCGTCGCGAAGCCGACGAGTTCATACAGGCTGGTGTGGTTAGCGTCAATGGACAAGTGGTGACCGAGCTGGGCACAAAGGTGATGCGTACCGATGACATCCGCTTCCATGAGGATCCCGTGACGCTCGAGAAGAAAGTTTACGTCTTGCTCAACAAACCTAAGGATTACGTTACCACCAGCGATGATCCGCAGCAGCGGAAGACGGTCATGGATTTGGTAAAGGATGCTTGTCCTGAGCGTATCTATCCTGTAGGTCGCCTTGACCGTAATACTACAGGCGTGCTCTTGCTTACCAACGACGGCGACCTTGCATCGAAGCTCACACATCCGAAGTTCCTCAAAAAGAAAATCTATCATGTCTTCTTGGATAAGAATGTGACGGCTCACGACATGCAACAGATTGCCGATGGCATTACCCTTGATGATGGTGAGATTAAGGCCGATGATATTCAGTATGCCGACGCTGTTGACAAGAAACAGGTGGGTATTGAAATCCATTCGGGAAAGAACCGCATTGTCCGCCGCATATTCGAGTCGCTCGGATATAAGGTCACGAAGCTCGACCGCGTGCAGTTTGCTGGTCTCACTAAGAAAAACCTCCGCCGGGGAGACTGGCGCTACCTCACCGAAGAGGAAGTTGACCGGCTCCGTATGGGGGCATACGAATAACTATGGACAAAAGAGATAAGTAGTATTGGCTTTGTCCCATTAACTTTTTAACTCCTTAATCATTTAGTCCTTCAATATGAAACGAACAAAAATCATCGACGTGCTGAAAAGCACAGAATATGGTAAAAAGGTCTGCGTGAAAGGATGGGTGCGTACTCACCGCTCCAGTAAGGCTGTTGATTTTATAGCACTCAACGACGGCTCTACCATCAAGTCTGTTCAGATTGTTGTCGACCCTGATGCCGAGGGCTTCTCTGTAAGCAACGGTTCTGCCACAGCCTCTCTCAAAGACATTACCACAGGTGCCTGTATTGCTGTCGTCGGCACCCTCGTAGAGAGTCCTGCTGCTGGACAGCCTTCAGAAATCCAGGCATCTGCCATCGATATCCTTGGCCTTTGTCCCTCCGACTATCCCATGCAGAAGAAGGGCCAGTCGTTTGAGGTGATGCGTAAGAATGCTCACCTGCGGTTGCGTACCAATACCTTTGGGGCTGTTATGCGCATACGTCATAACATGGCCATTGCCATCCATCAGTATTTCCATGAGCATGGGTTCTTCTATTTTCATACTCCTCTCATCACAGCTTCTGATTGCGAAGGTGCCGGGCAGATGTTCCAGGTAACCACGAAGAATCTCTACGATCTTAAGAAAGACGAGAATGGATCTATTATCTACGACGACGACTTCTTCGGCAAGCAGACATCGCTCACCGTCAGTGGACAGCTTGAAGGCGAACTGGGAGCAACGGCCCTTGGAGCCATTTATACCTTTGGGCCTACCTTCCGCGCAGAGAACTCAAATACGCCGCGCCATCTCGCGGAGTTTTGGATGATTGAGCCGGAAGTAGCATTCATCGACCTGCCTGAGCTGATGGATCTTGAAGAGGATTTCATTAAGTATTGTGTAAGGTGGGCACTCGATAACTGTGCTGACGATCTCGACTTCCTCAATCGCATGGTAGACAAAACACTGTTGGAGCGTCTGCGCTCTGTCGTAGATACCGACTTTGTCCGTCTGCCTTATACTGAAGGTATCCGGATCTTGCAGCAGGCTATCAAAGATGGACATCAGTTCGAGTTCCCATGTGCTTGGGGCGACGATCTCGCATCGGAGCATGAGCGTTACCTCGTGGAAGATTATTTCAAGAAACCCGTCATTATGACTAACTATCCGAAAAAGATTAAGGCTTTCTATATGAAGATTGATGCAGAAAAGCCCATCCTTGATGGTAAGGAGATGGATGAGACGGTCCAGGGCACTGATGTACTCTTTCCGCAGATAGGAGAAATAATCGGCGGTAGCGTCCGCGAAGAGAACTATGACAAACTGATGGGAGAAATCGAAAACCGGAATATTCCTATGAAGGATATGTGGTGGTATCTCGATACCCGTAGATACGGCTCATGCCCACATGGAGGTTTCGGCCTCGGGTTTGAGCGTTTGATACTCTTTGTCACCGGCATGCAGAACATTAGAGACGTCATTCCCTTCCCCAGAACACCAAAATCAGCAGATTTTTAAAAAAACTCGAAAAAACGCTTGCCGTTTCAAAAAATAGTCGTATCTTTGTACGCTGAAAATGAAAAGGGGCCTCTGAAGGCTCGGCATTCGTCTGCTCCGTCTAAAGAAAGACCCCCTCTCAGCCTCCTAAATATAATAAGGTGTAAAACTATAAGTGAATAATCAATAAAAATGATGTTGCCTATGATAGCAAAACCAAGAAAACTAAAGAAAAACGACCGCCGAAATGTTAAAAATACGGCGTAAAGTCGGATTTTGCTCAATTTTTTACCTAAAATTGAAAAAAATATTCGATTTTATTTGCAAGTTTTCAGATTTATGTCTATATTTGCACCGAAAATGCGGCTCCAGCTCGGAGAAGCAATGGAAAATTGAGAGAATGAGATATATAAAGGAAGTATTAATTCTAATTAGTTTTATTAATTTAAATTTTTTAATCGTATGAAAAAAAGATTATTTAGTACTCTGCTGATGGGAGCGTTTTTCATCGCTTCTATGAGTATGTTTACCTCTTGTAAGGACTACGATGACGACATCAATGCCGTACAGACTGATGTCGATGCCCTGAAGAAGCAGGTAGATGCCCTGGAGACAGCTCGTACAAATCTGCTCAATCAGATTGACGAGCTGAGATCTTCACTCGCACTGAAGCTCGATGCCTCTGCTGCATCTGAGTTTGCTACGAAGACTGACATTAAGCAGTTCGCTACCAAAGCTGAGCTGGAGAACGCTATCAACGACCTGAAGGGTCTGTTCTCTGCTTATGTGACGTTAGAGAAACTTAATGAGCTCATCGCTTCCGCTACCGATCTGGAGAAGCGCGTTGCTGCTAATGAGGCTAAGATTGAAGAGCTGCAGAAGCTGGTTGATGCCATTAGTGGTGTTGATCCCGCTCTTCTCACTCTGCCCGAGGCAGTGGAGAACCTGAAGACTGTGATTAACGATCCTGCTACGGGTCTTGCTGCTGTTAACACTCAGCTGGGTGAGCAGGCTAAGCTGCTTGCTGACCTGAAGGCTACTGTTGACGCTCTGTCACAGGGTGTTCCTCCCACGGTTGACCTCTCTGCTTATGCAAAGACTGCTGATCTGACAGCTGCTATTAATGATGTGCTTGCTAAGATTGGTAGCAACACCACTTTGATCGAGGCTCTCCAGCAGGAGGCTGCTAAGATTACTACTGTTCAGACCGACATCACCAACATCCAGCAGCAGCTTTCGGGCCTCAGCGGTGTTGACGTGAAGATTTCTACTCTTGAGCAGTTCATGAACGGCATTCAGACCACCATCCTGAACACCATCAAGGCTAACGCTAGCGTAATCACTGTTTATGTGTCGAGCAGCCTGAGCAGCTTGGTGCTGAAGCCCACCTTCTATCTGAATGGTATTGAGACCATCGGCGTGCCCATGCTCGTTTATCAGCCCGTTCTTGAGATTGTTAATGGTGAGTATGCTCGTGGTAACGCAATGGAGGCTTGGACTCCTGTCACGAAGCCCGTTGTTACTGACTATGACATCCACTGGCCGGAGGGCATGAACCTGATTGCTACTGCTATCACTGGTGGTTTGGACTACAACACGCTGGGTTACAAGCTCTATCAGAACTTCCCCAACCCGCATGCTTACTATCACATCAATCCTGAGAACAGCGACCTCACTGGTGCTACTGTGAAGCTTTACACCAACTATCCTGAGGTGACTGAGACTCGTGCTACTGGTACTCCTGAAGTGATTGGTACTCCCGTTGAGACCACAATCTCTGCTGCTGCTGCTGCTAAGGCAAAGGCTACGGGTATCTATGACCTCGAGTTCAATGTGCCCACTCAGCTGTTCGTGAATGTTTATGTGAAGAACTTTGTTGACTCCTGGGATGCTGCTCGTGGTATTGGTATTGCTGAGACCACTGGTAAGGTTCCCTTCGTGGCTGCTGCTGTTTCTCAGACTGTTGATGGCGCTTCTCGCACTATCTCTTCTGACTGGGCCGCTCTCTTCCCCTGGCTCATGCACATCAATGCTCTGGCTGACAACGCTCCTGACATCGAGCTCGCTCGCTCTTGGTCGGATGTAGACCAGAACATGGTTACTCGCAATCACCTTTATATGTCTGCTAAGGAAGCTATCGACGGTGAGGCTACCCACGAGGTTGTTTACAATGGTTCTATTGATCTGGCTCCCTTCATTGAGACCCACTTCAGCTATGTAGGCGCTGCTTACAACAAGGATCAGGTGATGTCTCAGGAACTCATGGACGCTATGGGTCTGTACTATGAGTACATGCTCGTTGACTATGATTCAAATAACTACGAGACTGAAGAGTCTCACCACGCTGAGCTCGACGGTAGCGTTCTGTATCCGCGTTCAGTGAATGAGGATGGTTCTACTATCACTGGTAAGGTTGCCACTAAGGAAGCCGTTGACCGTGAGCCCCTGGTGCGTGTCGTGCTGAAGGCTAAGAAGCCCGGTGTGCATGGCGCTCCCGCAAGCACACTCGGTGACGAGGAAATCCTGAAGGTTGGTTACATCAAGCTCCGCATCGTGGAGACTGTGAAGGAGACCATCTCGCTGGCTATTGACTTCAAAGATCCTATCTACATGAACTGCCCGGGTGTCGGCTTCCTGACATGGTCGCAGATTGAGAACAAGATTCTTGCTAAGGTTGAAGAGCTTGGTCTGCCGAAGTTCGACTTCGATAGCGAGTACAGACTCGAAATCAACCCGAATTATGCTCCTTCTGAGAACGGTGGTGCTGTTCGTTATGTAGAGATTGATGGCCGCTTCATGAACGAGGCTGATTACATCAAGTATCTTGAGAAGAAGTACAAGACCGATGACGACTTCCTGATTGAGGATCTCGTGAACAAGAACATTGAGTTTGCACACGCTTACTTCAAGGCATTTGCAGGTTTGGTGAACTACACGAACGAGCCCACGAGCCTGTTCCCCAATGACTGGAAGAACAAGGAAACCAACGTTATCTACTGGATCCTGGGTGCTGATCACAGTGCACATGCTCACAGCTACATGACTGGTTCTACTATTCCTTCTTATGTTGACCAGGCTTATGTGACCTATCTTGCTCAGCCCGATGCTGATGGTTTGAGTACTAATGACATTACGACGACTATCCGCTTCAACCACATTGCAAAGAGCAACAAGTCGATCTTCGTAACTCTGAGAATTCCTGCTGGTAACCTCCGCTATGCTACCGCATATCTTGACAACAAGAACTACCACGAGTGGTATCAGCTGAACAGCGTCACTGGCGCTACCAGCAATGAGAATGCCCGTGAGGTACACGTGAACGTTCCCGTTCCGCAGCTTCAGGATGGTCCTGTGATCAACTACACTCGTCTGATGCAGAAGGACTTCGGTGTTGACCTGATGCAGTTCTTCAGCCCCAGAAAGGATGGTTCTCAGGAGCACTTCGTGAAGTTCACGCTCAATGAGCCTGACAAGTTCTATCGCTTCGCTGCCATTCACAATGGTCTCGATCAGGAGAATGTATCCTTCTGGCTGACAACTCCGTCGGTTGCTAAGGGTAACATTACCAACAAGAACGAGGGTCTGAACTACTTCGACGCTACGATTAACACTCACGAGGCTCAGGCAGCTATCGTTTCTATCGACGGTGTGCAGCAGCCCGCTAAGGTTTGGACTGTACGTGGTTACTCTGGTGACTACTATACTCTCGCAGTCGCTAACCGCAAGCCCGACGGCAGCTTCATTACCTACGGTGTGATTGACGTGGTTGATAACCGTGAGATCTATGAGTACAAGAATGTTGATCCTGAGGTTGTTCCTCTTGAGCGCGGTAACTATGTTGTCTGCTTGATCAATGGCACTGCAATTCCTATTGTGAGCCTGCTTGACACCAACAACAATATCTTAGTTGACCAGTGGGATACTCCTGCTATCAACCAGGTTAGAGATAACCCCGTTGTTAACGAGTACATCCGCTTCCACGAGAATCAGGTTGCTGAGGATATCCTCAACTGGAAGACCTTCGACCGTGGCCTGAATAAGGAAGTTGGTGAGTTCCAGATGTTCACCGCATACGTTGAGGCTGTATACACTGGTGCTTGCTACGAGCTCTACGACAAGTTCGAGGATATTCACAATACCTTCTACTTCAACGTACGCTTCCAGCGCCCGATCAACTTCTATCCGCTTGACATCACTGGTTACATTGATGGTCCTAACTCTGGTATCTATATCAACTTCATGGACTTCCTGGAGCAGGAGAATGCTTCTAACAAGCACTTCGCTGCTAACAAGAACACTGTGATTGCAGCAACTGACTGGCGTACATATAAGATGATCCGCGACAATGGTCAGACTGGTGGTAAGGCTTCTGGTGGCTTCTTCGGTTCTACCGCTGTTCCCGCACAGGTTTACAAGCTCGGCTTCGCTGAACCGTTCGTACTCTGGAGCTACTATCGCTTCAACCTCGACCTGAACACATGGGCAGATCCTTATAAGGGCGTTGGCAACCTGCACGCTAACACCAATGGTGATCCCAGCGGTATCTACAGATTCACTCCGGATCTTGTCCGCTACATCCGCACTGACGCTACTGAGCTTGACCGCACAGCTATCAGCCCGGATACTCCTGAGGGACGTGCTAAGATTCACGCTCTGCCGCTCGCAGCATCTCGCATGAATGGTCTGATGTTCGACGATGGTCTTGGAAATGCTGGCCTGAACCTCGCTACGGGTGGTGATCCCACGACCGACGGTCTGCTCCACTATCAGAACAATAAGGGCAATACCAAGCTGTTCCACCTCTATGTGCCTATCTACTACTACTATGTCTTCGGTGAGAGTGACAGCCGCATCTTCCGCACAGGTTCGACGCTGGCCGGTAACCAGACCTACGACATCTCAGTTAGCCCGTGGCACGACAGCGTAAGCCCGTGGGATTACTTCCGCAAGGGTGAGCCGTTCGCTAAGCCGGCAATGACCTACGGTGTGATTACCATCGACGCTACAACCGTAGCTTGGTAAACAGATCAATAGATAGTATTATCTATCAGGAATATTCAGAGGGGTGTCAACTCGTTGGCACCCCTTTTAAACTAAAGAATCAGAAATTTTTTAATTAATGCGTAAGAGTTCGTTATATTTCATCGTGCTTGCCATGGCGCTATTTATGGGCAGCTGTGGTGGTGATAAGAAGAAAAGCAGCACTGAAGATGAGATGAAGTATCCCCAGCCCAACATGGAGCTGAGCGCTGCTGATACCACTGAAGTGATTGCCCTGACTAATCAGTTTCTCGACCGTCTCCGTGCAGAGAAGTTTGATGAGGCTGTAGGTATGATTTTCTTCCTTAATGGCGATAGCATTGAATCGCTTAGCAATGACCGCGCCCGCGGCCAGAAAGCTTTGCTAATCCGCTGTAAAGGCGTTCGCTACGACATTGACTACTTTAAGTTCAGCGAAGAGAAGGACAATATCGTGAAGTACACGGTAACGATGTTTGAAAAGGATGCAGATGATCCGCGTCCTAATAAAACTTCATTCTTTCTCAAGCCTATTCGCCGCGACGGTAAATGGTTTCTTACCATGGCCGACTCAATGTCGGACACGAATCATATGAACGGCACGAAAATTGAGAACTAATATTAAAAAAAGAATCTATGAAGTCACTTAAAACCCTATTGGCAGTTGCTCTTCTGTCACTGAGTGCAACTGCGATGGCACAGAACTCAGAGGACGGTGTCCGCTATGAGTTCCAGAAGCACCTCTTTGTCAATGTAGAGGGTGGTGCTCAGTACACGTTAGGTGAGGCAAAGTTCTCTGATTTGCTTAGTCCTAATATTCAGTTAGGTCTTGGTTATCAGTTCAGCCCCATTTTTGCTGCCCGTATCCAGGCCAATGCTTTCCAGTCGAAGGGTGGTTGGAGCGGTTCCTATGCTGACACATATAAGTGGAAATATGTAGCTCCCGGTATTGATTTGATGCTTAATCTCTCAAATCTCATCGGTGGTTACAATCCTTTCCGTGTGGTGAATATTACTGCCTTCCTTGGTGGTGGTGTTAATATTGGCTTTGGCAATGACGATGCCAACGACATCAATGCCAAGCTGAACAACCGTAAGGCTCAGTTCAATGGTTGGGGTGCTAACTACAACCTCGAGTACATCTGGGATGGCACGAAGGTTCGCCCCTTCGGCCGCGGTGGTCTGGAATTTGCATTCCGTCTGAGCGATGCTGTTAGCCTGCTTGTTGAAGGTAATGCCAACATCCTTTCTGATAAGTATAACTCAAAGAATGGTGACAACCCCGACTGGTACTTCAACGCTCTTGCTGGTCTGCGCATCAACCTGGGTAAGACCTACAACAAGATTGTGCCTCCCGCTCCCGAGCCCGAGCCTGTCATCGTTGAGCCCGAGCCCGAGCCCGAGCCCGTTGTCGAGCCTGTTGTTGTGAAGATTGAGCCGATCCGTCGTGACGTGTTCTTCAAGATCAACGAGTATAAGATTCTTGAGACCGAGGCTCCGAAGATTAAGGACATTGCCGACTACATGGCTAAGTATCCCAACTCGAAGGTTTCTATCAACGGTTATGCTGACGCCGGTACTGGTAACGACCGCATCAACGACCGTCTGGCTGCCCAGCGCGCCGATGTTGTCGTGAAGGAACTGAAGGAGAAGTATGGCATCAGTGCTGACCGTATTACCTACGACAGCCATGGTTCTCGCATCCAGCCGTTCGCTGAGAACGACAAGAACCGTGTGTCAATCTGTATTGCAGAGTAATAATCTTCTCATATAGATTAGTAAAAGGAACGGGGGAGGGCAATTACTTGCCACTTCCCTGTTTTTTGTAATAATAATGATAGTTATGAAAAAAGCAATACAAATTGTTTTTGCCGTCGCACTGGTCTCGCTTATCGCCTGCAAAGGCGGAAAGGCCCCTGCTGATGCTACTAAAAAGGTTGTTGATACAGAGATTCAGTTCGACACGGTGCTTTGTATGGTAGGTGATTTGTATGAAGATCAGATCTACAATGCTCACTTTGTGTTCTATAATCGTGGCGATAATCCGCTTTTGATAGATAGTGTAGCAACTACTTGCCATTGTACCATTCCTGTATACTTTAAGACTCCCGTTGCTCCTGGCGACTCCAGTCAGATTACAGTG
>Ga0265298_10002738_pt1 | contig 24070 bp, 18 predicted proteins | sample AusTroGonzalo_MG_3_FD_193486 | JGI IMG/M metagenome (GOLD analysis project Ga0265298, IMG submission 193486) | Bovine rumen microbial communities from tropical cattle in Woodstock, Queensland, Australia - Gonzalo_01 | ecosystem: Host-associated > Mammals > Digestive system > Stomach > Rumen ...
CCGAAGACATGGTGAGCCGTGGCCGGGCTGCGTATGCCTATCCCGACAAGGTGCGCTGGGAGGTGGAGAAGCCCCGTCCCAGCCTGTTCGTGATGAACGGCATCAACCCCGGCGACCGGCGGCAGCAGAGCCTGATGCGCAATGTCGCGAAACTCGGAGAGAAAGGCCTGATCAACGAGACAGATTTCAACGTCACAGTCTACGCCTCGCCCGAGGTATGGCAAGTGGATCTGGTCCCCCTGCGGCGCGACCTGAGCCAGCTTTTCACCCGCATCACCCTGCTGACCGACGTCGGAACGGGCGCCTTGCGCTCCATCGTGCTCTCCGAACAGGGCGGCGATACCACCTTGCTTGAACTCAATTCGGTGGTCCGGGGAGAGACCCTCGATCCCGGACTTTTCCAGAAACCTTAATCTCCGCCTATGTTAAAAGATTATCTCTATACCCTGCAGCTCATTTCGGCCACGTCGGCCCGGGTCCGTCTCCTTCCCGAAAGCCCCATTTATGAGGCCCATTTCAAGGGGATGCCTGTGACCCCCGGCGCCTGCCTGATCCAGATGGCCTGCGAACTGGTCGGTGCCAGCGTTGGCCAGACTCTCGATGTGGAAGAGGCTTCCGACATCCGTTTCGTCCATCCTGTTCTTCCTACCGAAATCACCGAGCTGGAATTTCAGTATTCCCGCCCCTTGCCGGCGGAACAGCCCGATGTCTGGTCGGTGCACATTCTTGCCGGTGACACCCTTTGCGCGCGGATGAAGCTCACCCTGAGGCCCTGATGAGAGGCGCTTCAGAGAACATCTGCATCATCATCCCGACCTATAACAATGCCGGGACGGTATGTGATGTTGCCGGTCGTGCCGCCGCCCAGGGCTATCCGGTCATCGTCGTCAATGACGGCAGTACCGACGACACCGCCGCGCGGCTGGCAGCGTCGGGCTTGCCGATCACGGTCCTGACCCATCCGCGCAACTGTGGCAAGGGTATAGCCTTGCGCACGGCTTTTTCACATGCGCGCACGCAAGGTTTCCGCTACGCTATCACCCTCGACGCCGACGGCCAGCACTTCCCGGAAGATATTCCGGCGCTGGTGGCGGCCCTCACGCAACATCCCGGCGCCCTGATCGTGGGCAGCCGCAACCTGCAGGCCGAGAACATGCCGGGCGGCAATACCTTTGCCAACCGTTTTTCCAATTTCTGGTTCCGGGTGCAGACCGCCCGCAACCTGCCTGACACCCAGACGGGCTACCGGGCCTACCCGCTGGACCGGCTGCCGAGCCTCCGGCTCCTGACCTCCCGCTATGAGGCGGAACTGACGCTGCTGGTATTCTCGGCCTGGAAGGGGATTGAACTGGTGCCTGTCGCTATCCGGGTCTGCTATCCGGAGGACCGTGTGTCGAGTTTCCGTCCCTTCCGAGATTTCTTCCGTATCAGTGTCCTCAACACGCTGCTCTGCGTGCTGGCACTCGTCTACGGATATCCCCGCATGTTGATCCACAAGCTGATTGATACTTTGAAGAAATGAAAGCGAATAAAGCCTGCTTTTGGTGCGTATTGTTGTTATTGATCGTCCCGGTTTATTGTTCGGCCGCGTCTCAGCCGGCCGATACGATTGCATTGTGGGAAGGCGTAAAAATGCCTCACGGAAAAGAAGTGACGCTTTATACCTTCAGGCCGGAAAAGCCTAACGGGATCAGTGTCGTCGTCTGTCCGGGGGGTAGCTACCATTGGCATGACCAGGTCGATGAGGGTATGAAGGTTGGAGAATGGCTCAGCGACAACGGAATAACGGCTTTCGTTTTGATTTACCGGGCTGCTGGGAAAGTGGAAGTTGCGATGCCCGTCCGCCTCGTTTTCCGCGGGAAGCGGCATCCCGACATGATAACGGATGCCCAGCGGGCGCTGCAGTATGTCGGTGAACATGCCTCAGAATACGACATTGATCCTGACAAGATTGGGATGATGGGATTCTCTGCCGGTGGACATCTCGTTATGTCTGCCGCTTGTTATAACGAAACGGATTTCCTGCAATTGGCCGGGATTCAGACAGATGTCAACCTGCGCCCCGCTTTTGTAGTGCCGGTTTATCCTGTCGTGACGATGAATCCGCCTTATGTGCACCGGCGTTCCCGGCGCGGGCTTTTGGGAGATAACCGTGTCGCTAACCAGACCATGCGGGATTCCCTTTCCCTGGAGAAGCACATTCCGGACAACTGCCCGCCTGTTTTTCTGATCAACTGCGTGGATGATCCCATCGTGCAGTACCAGAATTCAGAGTTACTGGATGCGGCGTTGACGCAGAAGAATGTCCCGCATCGTTACATTCAGTACGAAACAGGGGGACACGGCTTCGGGGCCAGCGATGAAAAAGGCAGCCCCGAATGCCGTCAGTGGAAGGCGGAATTCATGGATTGGCTGAGAGCGCTCTATCCTTCTTCCTTATAAGACTTTCTGTCTTTCTTCCCGTTATAGGTGTAGTGGATCGAATCGACGACCTCGTACATCGTCGGGACTTTATATCCTTCCAACTTGGATTTGATGAATACCGCCAGCGCATGTTTGTCGAAGGACGCTGCGTCATCGGTTACGACCAATAGCTTCAAAACCTGGCCGATGACCGGATGTTTGGCGGCAATGCAGATGCTGTCTTTGATGCCGGGATAGGAGGAGGCGACACCCTCGACCTCGATGGGATTGATCTTGTAACCGCCCACATTGATCACGTCTCCGGCGCGGCCTGTGAGATGAAGCAGGCCGTCCTCGTCGAAATAGCCGAGGTCTGACGTATGGATCTTCCCATCTGCGAGAACGATCCTTGTGTTCTCCTCATCATTGACATAACCGCTCATGACGCCCAGGCCGGATACCACGACGGTCGAATCCGGCGCGATTTCAATGTCGACATTCTTGTAGGGGCGTCCGACACAGCCTTCCATGTATTTCCCGTCATTGAAGTCATAGGCTGCGGCACATCCGAACTCGGTGGAGCCGTAACCATTGTAAAGACGCGAATGCGGCAGTGCCTTGCTCAGTCTCTCCATGTCATCCTTGGAGATGGGGGCAGCGCCCGTTTCGATGAAGGCGATTTTGGAGGACAAGGAGCAGAGTTTCTCATAGGAGTACTGCATGATGATCCGCAGGCTGGCCGGAACCAGGAATGCGGCGAACTCTTTGAAGGGGAGGTCGAAGGCCTGGAAGAAGGCGTTCATATCCTTGAGTCCGTCCACGATGCAAACGGTGCCGCCTGCACTGAGGGTCGGATGGATCTTGAACAGAGAAGCGATATGATTCAAGGGTCCGCTGACAATGAAGCAAAGATCCTTGCTGAACGGGAAGCGGTCGGTGAAATTCTCCGAGCAGGAGGTAAGACTCAGTTCGGAGAGCATGGCCCCTTTCGACTTGCCTGTGGTTCCGGTCGTGAACAGCGCATCCGCGACGCCGGCCGGGAAAGAGAAGGAATCCACTTCCTGCTTGACAGACTCAAGGAATTCTTCGGAGGCATCATGCACGATGGGGACGGCGACGGCTTTGAGGGTATGGACCGCGCAATAGGTGACCAGGAAATCGATATTCTGATTGGTCCGGAATACATAAGGATGCTGCGGCTTGAGTCCCTCGGCTTTCAGGGTCTCGGCCTTCCGGGTAATCGCATCCCACAGCTGCGCATAGGTCATGCTGTCTTCGCCGCAGACGACGGCGACTTTATCCGGAGTAGAAGAGGCGAACTGCCGGATTTTGCTTTCCAGCGACATTTTCGCGCGAACCATGTTGGTAATGGAGTCGACGCTCTTGAAATTCTTGGGCGTGATGTCCTGCGCGTCAAGAATGATATGGTATTTCTCAGATAAAACAAAAAGAATAGTGGCGACGCCCAACGAGTCGAGTTCGGTGAAGAGGAAGTCCGCATCAAAATCGACGGCCGGAAGGACATCTTTTAACAAGCTTTTAATTTCTTCTGTTTTCATGATATGCTAATTTTGAAATCTTACATTATCTACCAATCCCTGGGCGGCAACGATGGCGATCTGCCGCCGTTCTTCGTCAGCGATGTGCGAAACGACGGTTACGCCCGGATGCGACAGGGCCAGCAACAGGGACAGTTCTCCATAGCCTTCGTCGGCATAATCGACGGTCGGTTGTCCCGCTAAATCCTTGTTGATGATCGAAGCGGCACTTTCTTTCAGATTGCGCCGTACACAGCGTTCGATATCCTTGCCTTTGTAGGCATAACGTCCTTCCACCCTGGCGCGCAGGTCTTTCGGCCGCCCCAGTAAGAGGGTCCGGAACGTAATGGGATACGGACGAACCTGTCCCTTCTTCGTCGTCAGCAGCTTGAACAGGTAAGGAGGAATCAGGTAGGCCATCATCACGACCGAGAACATACCGATGATCGTCACTTCCGCCAGGGAATGCATGGCCGGATGCTTGGCGACGATGAGCGTGCCGATGCCGACGAACATGATGGCGGCCGATTGCAGGATGCTGCTCTTGTAGGCCTTGAGGATGGGCTGTTGCCGGGAATACTCATACTGGCAGCCTTCGGTCATGAATATCGTGTAGTCATCGCCCTGACCAAAGATGAAGGTTGCCAGGATGACGTTCACGATGTTGAACTTGATGCCGAGCAGGGCCATGATGCCGAGTATCCAGACCCAGCTGATGGCCATCGGCAGGAAAGCGATAAGAGCCAGTTCGATGCGTCCGAAGGAGAACCAGAGAAAGAAGAAGACGATCAGGGAGCACGCCCATCCGATGTAGTTGAAATTGTCGGACAGGCTCCGTGTCATGGATTTGTTGATCCCGGAGATTTCAAAGCAATGATCCCCGAAAACCTCTTTCGCCTGGGCCATGTTTTCGGCTTGGATGTTGACCGGACTCACCACATAGGCCGTTCCGTTGTCGTCAGTGGTGGTGAAATTCTGGCGGAACACCGTTGCCAGGAGCGGTTCGAAATACGCAAGGGGATGCGTAGCGAGGGAAGGCGAAGACGCGACCAGCTGGTTGAAAGAGGCAAAAGCGGCGGGCGCAAAGCCAGCCTTCTTCGCCGCATCTTGAAAAACGTTGGTTATTTCATCGTGATGTCGCTCGACAAATTGATTCCAGCGCATCAGGCGCTGCTGTTGTTCTTCTTCGGTCGTCAGGAAGGATAATACTTCGTTCTGCTTGACAACGACGCCTGCCATGGCCAGGCTGTCGATGCGCGCATCGTTGGGCTTGATGTCCTGCAAGGCTTCGTCCAGCGTGCGGCCGCTTCCGTAGACATACAGGCTCTGGGCGGTATGGGTGGCATCTTTTGTCATCAAAGCCTCGAAATACTGCATCTCACGCTTTTGATTCGCCGTCATGTAGTTCATATGCGACATGTCGGAATCGAATTCGGTGCGGACGCTGAAATACGCCAGAACGAGGGTGATGATGACCGTGCCAACGACAATCCCTTTATACTTTTCCGGTGAAAAGGCGGAAAGAAGTTCGATGAGACGTCCGTTGGCCCTTTTTTTCCCTGGCCGGGTCGAGATATAATGGGGCAGGTAGATGAGCACGAACAGAATCGTACCGACCAGCAGCAGGGAGGCGAAAAGGCCGAGGTCGCGCAGGGCCGTCGACTTGAGCGGGACCAACGCCAGGAAAGCGCCGACGGTCGTGATATTCCCGACGACAAGTGGCGAGACAATCTCTTTGATCGCGGACCTCCTGTCGGGCTGATAGGCCGAATGCGCGATCAAGTGCAAAGGGTAATTGATGGCCAGGCCGATGATGACGCTCGAAATGCCGATGACGATGATGGATACGTTGTCGCGGAACAGCGCCAGGCTTCCCAGGGCGAAGAGCAGGCCCCAACCGACGGTCAAGAAGATCAGCAGGATGTTCTTGAGCGAGTTGAACGCATACGCCAGCAGCAGGACCATCAATATGACAGAAAGGGCGATGGCCAGGATGCTGTCTTTCTTGATCCGGGAGGAGTTCCCAACGGCAATGGCAGGACCGCCGATGATATCGACGGCCACATCCGGGTAGCTTTCCTGCATCTCCCGGGATCTTTCTTCCAGGTAATGGATGAGCTTGGCGTTGTTGCTCGTTTCGCTGTTCCCGAAAGGCGAATCCAGCATCACGACCGCACGGCTCATGTCAGGCGTGAAGATATAGCCCTCATAAGATTCGAATCCCACCTGGCCGGAAGATGCCTGAAGCCTGTCCATAACCGGACTGAAGAGGCTCAGCGGGTCGTGGGTGATGCTGGTCGTGACAAGGGAGGGGTGGGGGAATGCAAGAAGCTCTTTGTCCCTGGCAAGCGCGGACGGAATATAGCCGGGTTCGGCCAAAAGGCTGTCCATGCGTGCGATGTCGTCCGCCGTCAGGAAGAAGGGGATGTTGTCATAGACAAAGCTTGAAACAGCGTTGATGGCGTCCATGTCGACCTGGGCAGTGAGGCTCTCGCACCATCTGTTTGCATCCTTCTCGACGGCGCCATCGACAAAACAGTCGATGGCCTCCACGGTGTAATCCGCGTCCCCAGGATTGGAGAACAAGATCAGGAACTTGTCGGCGCCGGAGATGTTCTGATAGATGGACATCTGTTCCCGTTCCTTCGTACCGAGCGGCAGGAAATCGCTGATGTCCTCGCTAAAATCCAATCTTGCCAGCAAGAGGGCAAAAAGGACGGAGAGCGCGATCAGGCTTACGCTCCGGATCCCCCGGTTCCTGGAGAAGAAATCGTAGATGTCGGTTATCTTCATAGCGTCGGCGGGGTCTGTTCCATTTGCTCTTCCATCTCGGCATACCGGGAGACGTAATAATTCCGCAGGTAAGAGGCCTGGGCTTTCAACGTATCTCCATGGCGCTTCATCTCTTCCGGGGATATTCGTTCGTCAATTTCCAGCCGGATGGGCCCCCGGTTGAGCAGGCGGCCGTGTTTGGGCAGCGCCTTCCCCGCGCCATACAGCACGACGGGAAGGATGTCGATCTGGTATTGCTCCGCCAGATAGAAGGCACCCTGGTGGAAGCGGCCGATGCTGCAGTCCAGCGACCGGGTGCTCTCCGGATACACGGCAATGCTGTAGCCCTTGTCAACCAGTTCGCGCAGCCGCGGGGCGATGACCTCAAGGCCTTTCGATGCCGGAAGGAAATCGGCTTCGCGGATGATGAAGCCGTAGAGCGGGTTGTGCCAGACCCAATCTGCCGTCAGGATGACCATTTTGGGGGTCAGGGCAAGCATCGCCAGCAGGTCCAGGTGCGACTGGTGGTTGCATGTGATGACGGCCGGGCGGGAAAAGTCCTCGTCCATACGCCCTGCGAACGTGAAGGGATTTCCGAACAGGCTCAAGAGGGAAATGCCGAATTTCGCACACCAGCAGATAAACTTGTGAAGATTCTCTTTCTTTTTTTCAGACCGTCTTCCGAACTTCAGGTAAATGAAGGCGCCGGGTGTCACGAGGACAAGCATGAAAACGATATACAGAAGAAGGATAAATACCGTTTTGACGAACTTCAATATATTCCGGAGGATGGACATACAGGGGCGTCTAGGCAATCGTATAGAGGGTACTTTCGGCCTTGAAGCGGCTCGTCTTTCCGTCTTGCAACGCCTCGTCAAAGGCACAGACAAGCACCGTGCGGGCTTCGCCTTTTCTCAGCAGCATCTTCGCATCGCGGATGGCCCAGGCAGCGGACTCATCCCCCTGGGAATATGTGATATTGTAACCATGGCAGCCCGTTTGGATCGCGATGGCGGAAGCAATGGTGTTGTGCGTGCTCTGCATGAACAGCGTCGGCTTGAGCTGTTGCTCCTGGTTGTTGACAATGTCTTGCAAGAAGAGGGTACTCAGTTCAAGCATCCCTTTCGAGGTCGCGGCAATAATCGCATCGGGCCGCTCGATACCGGCTTCCCGTAAGACAGAAAAGGCGGACAACAGGCTGGCTTTCATCATCTTGCTCATTCGACGGGTCTCCATGGGCGGCAGAAACTCCCGCAATTCGCTGAGTTCTTCCTCGCTGGAAACGATGCGTTGGGCACCGATGCAGATGCGGGACTCGTCGAGCAGGGACACTTCATCCGCCGGAGCTTTGTCCTTGCTGAGGATCAAAGAGGAATCGTTCCCCCCGAAACCGAAGGAATTGCACATGACATAGTCCAACTGGACGCCCGTGCGTCCCGGGGAGGGGATGACGCCGTCCGGCATAGGATGCTGCCATCCCAGTGAGGCGGGCACGAAGTCATGTTCCATGGCCAGGATACAGATGACCGTTTCGACGGAACCGGCGGCGGAAGTGGTGTGGCCGGTATAGGACTTGGTACTGGACATGTCGGGCAGCTCCATGCCGAACACCCGTTTGAACGCAGCGCTTTCAGAGGCGTCGTTGTCCGGCGTTCCGGTGCCGTGTGCATTGATGTAGTTGATGTCTTTCGGCTGAATCCCCGCCATCCGAAGCGCTTCGGTCATGGCCTGGAAGGCACCTTCCCCATTCTTGGATGTCGCCGTCTGGTGAAAGGCGTCGCAGCGGTTCGCGTAGCCGCGGATGTAGGCCATGCCGCTGGGCGCATCTTTCTGAAGGACCACGTAAGCGGCGCCTTCTCCCAGGTTAAGGCCGGCACGCGTCTCGTCGAACGGGCGGCAGCGCTCCCGGTCCAGGATCATCAGCGTATTGAATCCGTTCAAGTGAAGTTTACTTAGGGGCTCTGAACCACCGGCGACCACCAGGTCGACCTCGTCATTCTTCAGCATCTCGGAGCCCAGCATGATAGCATTCAGGGCAGAGGAGCAGGCTGTGCAGATCGTGCAACATTTGGCACCCTGCAGACCGGCATACATCGCAATCTCCTCGGTGCTCCGGCCACATTGATGGCTGTAGGGCATACCATGCAGTTCGGGATCAGATCCTGTTCTTTCGAAGAACTGCTCCGTGATGTCCATCACGCCCACGGTAGTTCCCGAGATCAGCGCCACCCTTTTACCGGAAACATCTTCAATCCCGGCCTGCCGCAAGGCTTCCCGGACGGCGATCGCGCCCATGACGGAAGTCCGGCTGACGGGTTCATTGCTGGAAATTCCCAGCATCTGCTTCATCTCTTCGGTCGACAGTTTGATCTCTCCGACCGGGATGTCGGTATGGACCGACGGGAGATACTTCATCTTTCCGATTCCCGACGCTTTCTTTCTCAACGCGTCGAGAACCTCCTGCTGGTTGTTGCCGATGGCACAGATAATGCCCATGCCGCTGATTGATATGACTCCGTTCATTTGATCTTCAGCAATTTAAGTTCCGCCACAAAATTGTCTTCCGCGCTGCAGTCCACCCAGCCGTAGAGTACCACGGCAGGCCGGGTCGCAGACAGGGACGCTTCCATGATTTGTTGGATGGTCTTATCATCCCTGCCGGGCAGCAGCACCAGGGTGGTTTCCCCCTTGATGTTGTTCTTGACGGCGATTTCTCCCAACACCACGTTGGGAAGCGTATTGATGAAAACAGCCGGGCTGGGGAAGAATTCGTCGGGATTGGAGAACGAGGAAAGATGCTTCCGGTCTGCGAGCAGGGAACCCTGTTGCGTGAAGACGAACAAGGCGATGTCTTCCGGATCGCAGCCTTCCAGGGAATCTTTCGCCAGCAGGCTCGTCCCTACATAGGCAAGCCGGCTGTAGAGGTCCATTTTGAAGAAACGGGAACCGTCGGCGAGGTATTTTTTGAAAATCTCTGTGATGAGGGCGGCGCCGCGGGCTTCCAACGGTACCGCTTGACCGTCCACCCACAAGCCTTCCGGCGTGATGCGAAGGTGCTTCACTGTATCGTAGGCGGCTTTGGCCGGTCGGGCGGCAGGTGTCTGCGCTTTGGCGTAGATCATCGCGCCGTTGCAACCGCCGAATCCGGACTGCAACTTGATGAAAGAGTTCTTATCCGTTTTTTCCAGCTGGCTGCACGGACGCATCTTTCCACTGACACCCAACTCTTCAAAGCCAAGGACGGGAAGAATCAAACCTTCGTCCAAGGCGCACATGGTGATGATGGCTTCGACAATGCCAGAGGCGCCAAAGGTGTGGCCATAGTGCGGTTTCAGGGCGCTGGTGAGCAACTCGCCCAATCCGGCGTTCTCGATGGCCTTGGATTCCATCTGGTCGTTGAACATGGTCGCCGTGCCGTGTGCTGCAACACAGGCCAGGCCGGCTTTTAGCTCCGGGGACAGGATCTTTTTGATGGCGCGGCACACCCCGTCGCCGCTTGGGATGGGGGCGCTGACATGATAGGCGTCGTTGTTGAGGCAGCCGTCGATGATATGCCAGGCATCATCGTTCGCAGAAAGGTCTTTCGTCAGCACGACCGTGGCGGCGCACTCTCCGATGTTGAGGCCCAGCCGTTCAATGTCAAAAGGTCGGCAAAAGGTCGGGGACAGGGCTTTGAATGAATCGAAGCCGGCCAGGACAAAGGCGGAGAGGACATCCACGCCGCAGACAACCGCCGTGTCGTAATAATCGGAAGCAATCAGCCTGTCTGCCAGCATCTGCGCGGTAGCGCCGGAAATGCAGGCATTGCTTACGGTGATGGGATCGTTGACAAAGCCCAGGCGCTCCGCGACTTTCTTAGCCGCAACACCGGGGGCAAGATAGTTCTTGTCTTTCTCAGGAACGTCTCCCAATTCATCGACGCCGGCCGTGGAAGTACCCAGGATAAGAATCGTCCGCGGGGAAGAAGGGTCTGCCGCGCTGCTGGCCAGCGCATCCTTCACGGAATGAAATACCAGCGACTCAAACCAACTGAAGCCGTCCATGTGGAGAGCAGCTCTTTGCGTATCGGAGAAAATGCCGACGCAGAAATGCCCCGGGACGCCCAGGCAGCCTTCGACAAGCTTCAGCCCTGTTTCGCCGCGCTTGACAGCCGCATAGTTCTCCTCCGTCGTCAGGCCGAGAGGGGAAGTGATATTGGTTGAGAGTATCTTTGTCATGATGGCTCAAAAAGAGTACAAATTTAACTTTTTTAAGGAAATATTAAATGTTTCCTAGGTCGATTTGTTATCTTTGCAGCCTAAAGAAGCTCGCTGAGAACATGATTCAACTGCCGTCTGAATTCGACGATATACGTCCCTATTACGATTCGGAAATCCCCGCCGCGATGGAGCGGATGGCCTCCGATCCTATCCTGACCCCCGCGCTCCGCTTTGTCGACTCCCGGATCGACATCGATGAGTTCCGGGCCAAACTCCGCAAGATCCGCAGTTCCGACCAGTTCCAGCACGAGGTGATGGTGCCGCTGTGTTCGGCCATCGTAGCCAAGACCATGACGAGTTTCACCTCGTCAGGCGCTGAGAAAATCGATCCGACGATCGGCACGCTGTACATCTCGAACCACCGCGATATCGTGATGGACGCCTATCTGCATCAGATCGTCCTGAACCAGCATCATATGCCGACCTGCCACATCACCTTCGGCAGCAACCTGATGAATCCGCAGTTCGTGGTCGATTTCGGCATGTCGAACAAGATGTTCCGCACCGACCGCAAAACGAGCAACGTGCGCAGTTTCCTGCGCTCGTCGATGCACCTTTCGGCCTACATCAACTATGTTGTTCCTCACGGCGATTCGCTTTGGATCGCCCAGCGCAACGGCCGTACGAAGGACGGCCGCGACCGCACCGAGCCGGGCCTGGTGCGGATGCTGCTGATGAACGGCGACAGCAAGGAGCAGGTGGAAGCCCTGCACATCACGCCGCTGGCCATCTCGTATGAATGGGAACCCTGTGATATCCTGAAGGCGGTGGAACGCTACCGTACCCTCGATGGGCAGCCCTATGTCAAGGCTCAGGGAGAAGACCTGCAGAGCATCATCACAGGCATCACGCAGCAGAAAGGCCGTGTGCACCTGGCTTTCGGCACCCCGATCGACATTTCGGGCTTCAGTGATCCACTCAAACGTGAAGACATTGCCGCAATCGCCATGCAGATCGATGCGCAGGTATGGCGGGAATACCGGCTGTGGGACACCAACTATGTGGCCTACGACCTGCTGAACGGCACGAAACGCTTCTCGGGCTGCTACGAGCCGGCGCTGAAAGACCAGTTCATCGCCAAGATGGAACACGACATCGCCGCGTATCCTTCGCTCGATGCAGGCAAGCTGCGAGAATTGTTCCTGAAGATCTATGCCGGTCCGGTCTACGACAATCCGGAAGCATTGAAATAGCCGGTCGCCTGCCGGCGCAGACGGCTTATTTCGTCAGCCACTTTTCGGGATCCTGTTTATCCGTGCCCTTCCAGAGCTGGAAGTGCAGGGTAGAGGCGTTGCCGTCCGCCTCGAGCGTGCCCAGCCGGGTGCCGGTCTCGATCTTCTGCCCGCTCTTGACGCTCACCTTGCCGAGTTTGCAGTACAGGGTGAAATACTCGCCGTGCTGCACGAGGACACACTGATTGTAGCCCGGCATGACGATGATCTTGCGGACCTCACCCGCGAAGACGCTGTAGACGTCGGCACCTTTGGTGGTGGAGAAGGTAATACCGGGGTTGTCGGGCAGCTTCAGGTTGGTGTAGACCGGATGGTTGTGCACGCCGAAGCGCTCCACGATGACGCCCTGTTTCAGCGGCCAGGGCAGTTTCCCCCGGTTTTTGGCGAACTCGTCCGACAGGGCCGTGTCGATCTTGGTCTTGTCTTTCTGCTGCTGGGCCACGGCACTCTTGAGCAGTTTCTGGATCTCTTTGTTGAGGCGGTCTACCTCCTTTTTCTTGGCCGACAGCTCGGAGCGGTACTGCTTCTCGCTCTTGGCCAGGCGTTTCATGTCGTCTTTGGACTTCTTCTCCTCGGCCACCAACTTACGGTATTCCTCTTCGCGCTCCGCCCGGGTGGCTTTGGCCTCCGCCCGCATTTCGGCCAGTTTGGCCCGCTCTTCCTCCAGCTCAGCCTGCTTGGCGCGCATCTTGTCGGCCTGGCTGCTGACTTCGCCGGCCAGGCTCTTGAGGAAGGCGAAGCGTCGGTAGCCCTGTCCGATATTTTCGCTTGAGAGGATGTAGAGGAACCACACACGCGAGTCGCGGTTCTTATACGTATTGTAGATCAGTTTGCTGTAATAGATCTCAAGCGTGTCGAGCTCTTTCTGCAACCGGTTGATCTCCCGCTGCTTCTGCGTCAAGGCGTCGTCGATGACGGCGATCCGCTTGTCGAGATCGTTGAGGATCGACTTGCGGTTGGTGACCCTCCGGCGGATAAGAGAAAGCTGCTCGGTAGTGGCTTTCTGTTTGTTGGTGATGCTTTTGAGCTGGCGGTCGATGAAGCTGATTTCCTCTTCGATCTGGCGTTTGCGCTCCTTCTGCTTCGACACGTCCTGCTGTCCGAAGGCAGCGGTCGCGGCGAGCAGCATCAGGAGAAAGAGGAGCCAGCGTTTCATGGTCGTGCGTTATTCGTCGGCGTTCATGGCCGCAGCCTGTTTATAGTAGATATTGGCCAGGTCTTTTTCGCCCAGGGCCTCCAGGACCACGGCGTAGTGCTCGAGGATGGTACGGCTCTCCTTGCCGCCGTAGAGCATGGCGTGCTTGAAGATGGCCTTGGCCTCGATGTCCTGTCCCAGCAGGTGCAGGATCCAGGCATAGGTGTCGAGGTAGGTGGGGTTGTCCGGCTCGGCGGTGATGGTCTTGCGGCTCATCTCCTTGGCCTTCTTCAGGTTCTTCCCTTCCAGGGAGAGGTAGTAGGCGTAGTTGTTGAGCACGGGATTGTAGTCGGGATCGATCTTGAGCGCCTTGTCGTAATGCTTGTAGGAATTCTTGGCGTCGCCCATCTGGTGATAAAGGTCGCCCATCGAAGAGTAGGTGACTTTCATCACCGTCGTGTCTTTCGGATGCATGCGCAGGATGGCCTCATAGTCCTGAAGCGCCTCCGTATACTCTTTCATCTGCGACAGGGCAATGGCCCGCAGCTGAAGCAGATCGGGGCTTTCCGGGAAGCGCTGGATGGCCACCGTAGCGTTGTCGGCGAGGGCTGGCCAGGCCTGCTGATAATAGAGCAGGAAGAGGAACTGCATGGCTGCATCGAAACTCTCCGGATGCTGCTCCATGTTCTGCCGCATGATTTCGATGGCGAGCTGCGGACGGCCGGTCCGGTACCAAAAGCCGCCAATCAGGGCATTGATGGTGCTGTCGGTGGGATGCGCGGTGCGCAGGTCGAGCATCATCTGGTCGAATTCCTCCGAGAAGGTCCGCACGAACTGCGGGTTGGCGGTCATCTGCTCCACCTGGGCGGCCTTGGCTTCGGGCTGCACATAGGGATCGCGCATCACGTGCGAAATACTTGAGAAGAAATTGCCGTATTGCCGAAGCATCTGGTAGACGCCGGCTTTGCCGAACCAGGCGGGCGTATAGTCGGGTTCGATGGCCAGGGCTTCGTCGTAGTAGCTCAGGGCCAGTGAATCCCGGTACGTGCTGGCAAAATAGTCGCCCAGGACGCTGGCCAGCCGCGGCGTGCGGCACTCCGTGTAGTAGTCGGCCAGGGACTGGTAGACGCTGTCGGGGTTGGCGTCGGGCTTCTTGAGCAGCAGCTCTGTGCGGGTCAGGCCCACGATTTCGCTCCGGCCCCGGATGGCGTCGATCTTGTCGAGGGTGGCCAGGGCTTTTTCAATCTCGTTGTCCGTCAGGTAGACGTTGATCAAATCGAAGTACAGGTCGGTCTTTTTCGGGAAGTCGGCGGTCAGCTGCTCGAGCATCGGTACGGCCAGCTCCGGGCGCTCGGTGCGCAGGTAGCAGAGGGCGAGGTTGTAGCGGTACCAGAAGTTGTCGGGCGACAGCTCGATGGCGCGCTTGAGCCAGGTCTCCGTCTCGGGCCTCCGGTCCGGGTCGTTGGAACAGATGGCTGCGATATAGTAGCAGGCTGCGTCGTTGGACGGGTTCTCCTGGAATTCTTCCTGGAACAGGCGCAGGGCCTCGGCGGTTTCTCCCTGCTGGTAGTTTTTCAGGGCTTCGATATATTTAGCGGATTGCGCCTGCAGGCTGAAGGCCATGCAAAGGAGTGCGACCGTGAGGACAATCTTGCGCAAAAATCTTGGACTCTCCATCTTTTTTTCTAAATTCGTTACAAAAATAGTGGTAAAAACCCTAACAAAAAACAAACCAAATATTTTTTGCGCGGGAAGACGCAACATTCAAGCCCCTTTCTGCATCTATAATGAGCAGCGATGCGTGAGACCTCGACATATACTGAAGCAGAACTGATTTCCGGCTGCACGCATGGAGACAGGAACGCCCAGCGAATGTTGTACGATCGATACGCTTCGGTGATGTATCCGGTGTGTGTGCGGTACCTGGGCCGGGAGGATGCAAAAGACGTACTGCAGGAGGGTTTCCTCACAGTATTTGACAAGATTGGCACCTACAAGGGTGAAGGCTCCTTCGAGGGATGGATGCGGAAGATTTTCGTCAATGCCTCGCTGATGCACCTCCGCAAGACGGACGTGCTGCGGCGGACCGAAGACATCGACGAAGTGCCGGAAGCGGGCGGTGTGCTGGAGCATGGCGTATTGGAGCAGATCAGTTCGCGGGAGATCCTCGATCTGGTCGCCGCGCTGCCTGCCGGACTACGGAGCGTCTTCAACTTGTTCGTGATGGAAGGCTACTCGCACGCGGAAGTGGGCGCCTTGCTCGGCATCACCGAGCAGTCCTCACGCTCCCAGTTGAGCCGTGCCCGGAGCCTGTTGCAAGAAAAGATAAAAGAGTTATATCATGGTAAGAGATGATTTTGACCAGCGGCTGCGCGATCGCCTTGAAGGGGTGACCGAACCGGCGCCTGATGTCTGGGAAGGCATCAGTCAGGGGCTCGCGCGTCGCCGTCGCAAGGTCGTATTCCGACGGTTCACGGTGGCTGCTGCCGCCGCGGCTGCAGTACTGGCCCTTGCGCTGCTCGTCTTCCGGGGTCCCCGGGACGACGGTCAGGTCGAAGCTCCGGTCCAGATCGCCGGCACCATCGAGCCCGTCGAGGCTCCCGTCGTGGCGCCTGCCGAAGTCTCCGTACCTGACATTGCTCCCATCGAGGAGCAGATTGCCGCCCTGCCGCGCCAGGCCGTAGCGGCAGCCCGTGTGACCAAGCCTGCCGCTCCGAAAGCCGCTGTGGCGGCCGAACCCGTCGTCGAGACGCCGGTTACGGTCGTTCCGCCGGTGGAGGAGCCCGCGGTCCAGGAGCCTGTCACACAGGAGCCTGCCGCCGCGCCCGCAGAAGAGCCCAAGGGTGATGAAACAAAGCACTTGCTCACAGAAGAAGACCTTCCTGCCGACTACTGGACCCGCGAAGAGTCGTCAAGAGCTTCCCGTTCCCGCACACACACATCACAAATCTCCATATTATCCAATCTGACCACGGTTGCATCCGACGGTGACCTGCTCTACATTCCGAATGCCTCGCATGCTTCTTCCCAGAACGGGAAGAGCCAGGCCGTCTCGGACATCGAGCCGATCTCCGCGACCAATGCACCGAAATTTTATTCTCCACTGACCTTCGGCGTGCAGGTGGCTTTCCCGCTCACCGACCGTCTTTCGATCGCGACGGGCGTGAACTATTCGTACCTGGTGTCGCAGTTCGACATTCTCTACAAGAAAGTATTGTATGAGGGTGCCTACAACCAGCTGCACTATGTGGGCGTTCCTCTCGCGTTGTCCTGGCACTTCGTCCAGACGCCGCACCTTGGTGTGTATGCCTCCGTGGCAGGTACTGCCGAGAAATGCGTCGCCCAGCGCTATGTGTTCGGCAGTAACGTCGCATCGGAAAAAGTGAAGGGTTTGCAATGGTCGGCCAAGGCCGGTGTCGGTATCGAATACTGGTTCATCCCGCACATGGGTGTCTACTTCGATCCGAGCCTGGTCTATTTCTTTGACAATCAACAACCGCTGAGCATTCGGACGCAGCAGCCGCTGCAGGCGAATTTTGAGCTTGGTTTCCGATTTAGGATCTGAAAATCAGCGCGTTCTGGAGATTTAACTTTCTCGGCTTTTTCGGGAAAATGAAAAAAACGGTTAATCTTTCAACCGTTTTTTTTATTGCATGTCGGGCGCCTTATCTTTGCGGGACAACCTTAGAGAGGACGAACGATGTTGAACAAGAGTTATTGTGCGACTTGCATCGGTGTGGAGGCGGTCGTAGTGACGGTGGAAGTCGACCTGTCCATCGGTATCGGCATCCATCTGGTAGGCCTGCCCGACAGCGCCGTGCGGGAGAGCCTTCTGCGTGTGATCACGGCGCTGACTTCCTATGGCTTCCGCATTCCCGGGCGGAAACTTGTCGTCAACCTGGCTCCGGCCGACATCCGCAAGGAGGGTTCGGCTTACGACCTGGCCATCGCCCTGGGCATGCTGGCTGCCTCCGAGCAGGTTTCCCTGGTCGATGGCGACAAATTCCTAATCATGGGAGAGCTGGCCTTGGACGGCCGGATCCGAGCCGTGAACGGGGTGCTGCCCGTGGCGCTGAAGGCGCGGGAAGAAGGTTTCTGTGGCTGCATCTTTCCTGCAGAGTCGGCCCAGGAAGCCGCGGAAGTGGACGGCCTGGCAGTTTATGGTGTCTCTTCGCTAGCCGAGGCCATTGAGGTGCTGACGCGGCGCGAGCAGTGCGACCACCTCCGGGTGCGCCGGCGGCCGGCCGCGATGCCATTCCACCCTTCGGGCAATGACTTCCGACAGGTGCGGGGACAGGCGCTGGCCAAGCGGGGCATGGAAATCGCCGCCGCAGGGGGGCACAACATCATTCTGGTCGGCGCACCGGGCAGCGGCAAGAGTCTCATGGCGTCCTGTCTGCCATCCATCCTGCCGCCGATGACCCGGGAAGAAGCCATCGAAACGGGCAAGATTTACTCCGTGGCGGGCCGGGGTGCCCGCGTCAGCGAAGGACTGATGCAGGAGCGTCCGTTCCGCGCCCCGCATCACAGTGCCAGCCTGGTTTCCCTGATCGGCGGCGGCCAGAACGCCGCTCCCGGTGAAATCAGTCTGGCACACAACGGGGTGCTCTATTGTGACGAGATTGCACAGTTCAGCCGCAGCTTGCTCGATGCCCTGCGCCAGCCGCTCGAAGACGGGCGGGTGACAATTTCCCGGGCCCGATACAAAGTGGACTATCCGGCGCATTTCATGCTGGTTGCATCCATGAACCCCTGTCCGTGTGGCTATTACGGGGATGAAACAGGCCGATGTACCTGCACCCGGGGCGCTGTGGAGGGCTATCTTTCACGCATCTCCGGGCCGATGATGGATCGCATTGACCTGCAGATCTGGGTCAAAAGCCTCTCCGCTGTGGAACTGCTGGGCTTGTCGGCTGGCAGCGAGCCGCTGCCGCCGGAGGAGAGCAGTGCCGCGATCGCTGCGCGGGTTGCCCGGGCCCGGGACATACAGGCCACCCGCTTTGCCGAAACGGATATCTATACCAACGCGGCCATGGGGGCCCGCCAAGTCGAGCAATACTGCCGGCTCTCCGAGGAATGTCGCCGCACCCTCGAGAAGATCCTCGACCGCATGGGCCTGTCGGCCCGCGCCTATACGCGTATCTTGAAAGTGGCCCGCACCATCGCCGACCTTGCCGGGGACCCAGAGATCCTGCCTGCTCATCTCCTTGAAGCCGCCGGCTTCCGCTTTCTCGACCGGAAGCGGGTCCTTTCGTGAGCGAATGCAGCGACAGCGCTCTATCCCAGGAAGAAAGTGGTGGTGTGATAGGCCAGGAAAGCGACCAGCCAAGCCAGCGCAAGCGAATGGACTACCGAGAATGTCGCCCATTTCCAGCCCACCTCCTTCCGGAGCGTCGAAATGGTGGCGACACAGGGGAAATACAGCAGCACGAACAGGACGAAGGCCAGGGCCACCGCCTGGTTCATACCCGATCCTTCGGTCATCGCCCGGGTGAGGGTCTCGTCGTCATCCGTATGATAGAGGATGCCCATCGTGCTGACAATGGCTTCCTTGGCCGGGAGTCCCGTAAGGAGGCAGACATTCAGTTTCCAGTCAAACCCCAGCGGCCTCATCACGGGTTCCAACCCTTTTCCGATGTCACACAGATAGGATTCTTCCTTGTACTTTCCGTCCATCGTCCGCTCCCTCGGGAAAAATTCCAGCGCCCAGATAATGACCGACGCCGCCAGGATGACAGTCGTAATCTTGTGCAAATAGTCCGACGTCCTTTCCCAGACGTGGCTCCATGTACTCCTCAGCGTGGGCTTGCGGAATGCAGGAAGCTCCGACACGTAGTCGTCAGCTTCCTGTCGGAACCACTTCGTCCGTTTCATCAAAATGGCGAAGAGGATCGACAGCAATACGCCGGCCAAGTAAATCCCCATCATCACCAGGGACTTGTAGTGGGCGAAAAAGGCGCCGATGAACAGCAGGTACACCGGGATTCTGGCAGAACACGACATAAACGGGATCATCAGCATCGTCAGCGTCCTGTCTTTCGGATTGTCTATGGACTTGGCGGCCATAATGGCCGGCACGTTGCATCCGAAACCGAGCAGCATCGGCACGAAAGACCTGCCGTGAAGGCCGATCCTGTGCATGATCTTGTCCATCAGGAAGGCCGCTCGGGCCATATAGCCGGTATCTTCCAGCAGGGAAAGCAAAACGAAGAGGATGAAGATGTTCGGAAGGAAGGAAATGACGGCTCCGCAACCTTGCACGATGCCGTCGACCAGCAGGTTGGTCAGCCAACCGGAAGGCAGCACGTTCGTCAGCCAGGCGCACAGAAGCTCGACACCATCTTCGATCCACTGCTGCGGCCAGGCACCGATGGCAAAGGTGGCTTCGAAGACCAGGAAAAGAACTACGAGAAGCAGCGGTAGGCCGATGACGCGGTTGGTCAGGACGGCGTCTATCTTTTGCAGGAGCGTATGGTCTGAATTGTCTGAACTGTGGCGAAGGGTTTCGACCAGTGCACCGTGGATATAACCGTGACGCGCTTTCCGGATCAGAGATTCCGGACTTTCGCTAAGCTGTCTCGAAAGAGTCTCGGACTCCGCGCGAGCTATTTTTACAATCCGGGAGGCATTCGGATAGCCTTCAAGGATCGGGAGAATGTACTCCGGGTCCTCCAGCAGGCGAACAGCCAGGTAGCGGTCGTGGTAGCTGTCGGAAAGTCCGGGCGAAGCTGCAATCGCCGCGGTAATCCGATCGATGGCCTTGTCCACATCCTGGCCATAGGGCACGTGCACGTGTTTCTTGACCGGTCGGCAGTAGGTATCGACGATCAGGGAAAGCAGCCTGCTGAAACTTTCTTCGGTCGTATCCAGAACCGTTGCAGGAAAGCCCATCATTTCGCCAAGGGTCTCGTAATCCAGGGAATGCCCGGTAGCTAAAAGGCGGTCGTAAGCGGAAAAGGCGAGCACGGCCCTGCAATCCATATCGATCAGCCTGGAAGGGAGCCTGAGGCTCTTCTCCAAGGACATCGAATCGATAATATCCAATACCACGGAAGGCTTGTTGGAGAGGATCTTCCTGCCGATGTGGACATTTTCTCCGCAGAAGTTCACGAAGCAGATCACATAGCCCCCGAACTCAATCGTCAATTGTCGCCGACCTGAAAAGGATAACATTCCACCCTCGGGCTCGTGTCCGATGACATCGACCACGATGCGCTTGTTTCCCTTCACAGCCAGTTCACATTCGCTACACTTGAAATTGCAATTCATAGGGCAAAGATCACCGATTTTTACGGAAGTGGCAATACCAACAAATTGTGATTATTATTATCTTTGCAAAGATATGACCGAAATCATCATCAACGGTACGGAGGACCTGCCGCGGGCTGCGAAAGTGTTCCTGGCGCACATCGGCGATGCCCGCATCGTGGCTTTCTACGGCGCGATGGGGGCCGGCAAGACAACCTTCATCACGGCGGTCTGCGAAGCGCTCGGCGTGCGCGACGTGGTCAACAGCCCGACGTTCACCATCGTCAATGAGTACCGGGACCGTCACGATGAGCCGGTCTATCATTTCGATTTCTACCGCATCAACCGCCTCTCCGAGGCTCTCGACATCGGGCTGTACGAGTATTTCGATTCCGGAGACCTGTGCCTGATCGAGTGGCCCGAGATGATCGAGGAACTGTTGCCCGAAGACACGCTCAAGGTGCAGATCCAGGTGGAAGACGCCCAAACCCGAACTTTGTTATTCTGATCGATATGAAACGCATTCTCCTGCTGACGGCCCTCGTGCTCTCTCTGGCTTCCTGCGCCTCGCAACCGACGCTGAAGGTTTATCCGCCCACGCCTGACATCAAGCCCGGCGCCATGGACCTGGAAGCCTATCTTCCCCTGCTGGAAGGCAAAAGGGTGGCCATCCTCTCCAACCAGAGCGGCATGGTCAGCGAAACCCGCCATGTGCTCGACACCCTGCTCGCGCTCAATGTCAACGTAGTTTCGATCTTTTCGCCCGAACATGGTTTCCGCGGCACGGCCGATGCCGGTGAGCTGGTGGGCAACTCCGTCGACGGCCCGACCGGCGTGCCGATCAGTTCCCTGTACGACGGCAAGGGCGGCTATCCTTCGGATGAGTCCGTTTCCGAGTTCGATGTGCTGATCTTCGACCTGCAGGATGTCGGCGTCCGTTTCTATACCTACAACGTGACGATGGGCAAGATGATGTATGTCTGTGCCAAGCATGACAAGAAGATGATCGTGCTCGACCGGCCCAATCCCATCGGTTTTATAGTGGACGGTCCGATTCTCGACCTGAAATACAAGTCCGGCGTGGGCTGGTATCCCATCCCGGTCTGCCACGGCATGACGCTGGGCGAACTGGCGCTTATGATCAACGGGGAGGGCTGGTTGCCCGAGCATGTGAAGTGCGACCTCACGGTTGTCAAGTGCCAGAACTACACCCACCAGTCACGCTACGTGCTGCCCGTCAAGCCGTCTCCGAACCTGCCCAATATGCGCTCGATCTACCTCTATCCGTCGCTGTGCTACTTCGAGGCTACGCCGGTGAGCCTGGGCCGCGGCACCGACTTCCCCTTCCAGATGTACGGCCATCCCAACATGAAGGGTTACAAATACTCGTTCACGCCCCGCAGCGTGGACGGCGCCAAGGAGCCGCCGCAGCTCGACCAGTTGTGCTACGGCGTGGATCTTCGCGAGCGTCCTTCCGATGACGAAGTCCTCGCGGCCGGCATCAACCTCGACTATGTCATTGATGCTTACAACAACATGCACCTGGGCAGCCATTTCTTCCGTTCGTTCTTCGAATTGCTCATCGGCCGCGACTACGTGCGCCGCATGATCATGGAAGGAGCCACGTCCGACGAGATCCGGGCCATGTGGGCCAACGACATCATTTTCTTCAAGGAGCAGCGCAAGCCGTATCTGCTGTATGAAGAATAAGTATTTCCTCGCTGCGCTTCTGTTGCTCGCTCTGGGGCTGGTGGCGTGCGAACGCCTGGATCCGGATGTCGATCCTGAACCGGTGCCGGAGCCGGTACGAGAAGTAGACCAACCCATCATCGAGCCAGCCGTCGCGCTTGTTGACCGCATCGACGATGGACGCCAGGTTGCAGCCTATGTGACCTATTACGGTTCTCAGGTTCCCGAAGCCATCTCGCTCACCCATATCAACTACGCGTTCGCCGAGTTGTACATGGTGGACGGCGTCTACCAGGGCTTCAAGCCGCAGGGCTCGATGTCCCGCTTCGAGAGCATTGCGTCCCTCAAGAAGAATTACCCGAATCTGAAGATTTGCCTGAGCTTTACGCATGGCGTGGCCAACTCCGACAACAAGCAGGGCGGCAGCTTCTCCGCGCTCTGCAAAAGCGAGAGCGGGCGCAAGGCCTTTGCGGAAGACTGCCTGGCCTTCCTGAAGAAATACAATCTCGACGGCGTCGACCTCGACTGGGAATTTCCGGGCCTGTCGTGGAGCGGCGCGGCCTGCGACGTTTCTTGCGACGTTGATAACTATGTCTTGCTGGTCAAGCAGTTGCGTGAAACCTTCGGGGATGCGTATACCATCTCCTATGCAGGCTACTGCACCGACAAAGTTGCCGTGACGGGCGGCTACCGCTACGTTGACATTAAAGGCATGGACCCGTATGTCGACTATGTCAACATCATGACCTACGACCTGGATGAAGCCCCGCATCATCACTCGGCACTTCGTGACAGCCGGGCCTACAAGGACTGCTATCGCGCCGTTCAGGCCTACCTGGATGCGGGCGTAGCTCCCAAAAAGCTCGTGCTGGGCATCCCCTTCTACGGCCGCCATTCCTGGAGCAAGTCGCCGACGGCGATCACCTACAAGAGCATCCTGAACATGGATCCGTATCAGTATCGCCGCAACAAGTGGGATAACCAGGCCGACTGCCCTTATGTGGAGACGATGAGCGGAGAGTTTTTCTGCGGGTACGACAACCCCCGCAGCATCGCGATCAAGGGCGAGTGGGTCCGCAAGCAGGGCATGCTCGGCCTGATGTTCTGGGAATACGACCAGGACGACGCCAAGGGTACGCTCCGCCATGCTGTCTGGAATGCTGTCATGACTCAATAAAACAAAACAATATGGCTGTCATTGGTGTGGATCTGGGTGGAACGAAAGTATCTGCCGCCTTGTTTTCCGACAAGGGGAATCTGCTCAAGAAAGAATACCGCCTGCTCGGAGGCGCCACCGGCTCGGCCGTCGGCGTGATCGTGGCCGAGATGATTGTCTCGCTGCGGGCCCAGCGCCCCGACCTGCCCGTGGAAGCCGTGGGCATCTGTGTGCCGGGCATCGTGTACTCCAAGCGCGAAACCGTCTGGGCGCCCAACATCCCGGGATGGGACAACTACCCTTTGAAAAACGACCTGCAGGCTGTGCTGGGCGACAAGTCTATCAAGATTTCGATCGCCAGCGACCGCACCTGCTATATCCTGGGCGAAGTGTGGAAAGGCGCGGCGCAGGGTTGTGCCGATGCCATCTACCTGGCCGTCGGCACAGGTATCGGTGCAGGCATTCTGCTCGACGGGCGCATCATCCACGGCGCGAACGACATCGTGGGTGCCACGGGCTGGATGGCGCTGGAATCCCCGTTCCAAGACGACTTCATCCCCATGGGTTGCTTCGAATACTACGCGTCCGGCAATGGCATCGGACTGCAGGCCAAGAAATTGTATGGAGACGAGCGCAAA
>Ga0265298_10002741_pt1 | contig 24054 bp, 21 predicted proteins | sample AusTroGonzalo_MG_3_FD_193486 | JGI IMG/M metagenome (GOLD analysis project Ga0265298, IMG submission 193486) | Bovine rumen microbial communities from tropical cattle in Woodstock, Queensland, Australia - Gonzalo_01 | ecosystem: Host-associated > Mammals > Digestive system > Stomach > Rumen ...
GACCTGTCTATCGGAATAATCTTTGCGATTTGCCACATGGACAGATGCTCTTTCGTGTAAAGATCAATAACCTTTTTGTAATACTGATCTTTCAAAACTGTACGATTGCTCTTCATTGTTAACTCGTTTTTGCGAGTCAACTTTTTTAAGGACAAGACAAATGCGTTACAAAAACGTTGCAAGAAAAAAGAAGTGTCCCACACGACCCGTGAGAGGGGTTCATGGGGGACACTTTGGCAAATTACGGATACGTGGCCTCAATCCTTACTGACCAGTTCCATGAATTCATCATTATATGGAACTATATCTATAGTCCAGACACCTTCATACAAAGTCCAGGATGAAGCTGACACATAATATTCCTTACTTAAAGGAACATATACGTAATTGGATATTTGATCCTGAAAATCCAATGTGCAATGACCTATATATTTAAGGCCGTTTCTTGTCAGTTCATTTCTATTCTGTGTCAAGTCTGTCGATTCGTAGCAAACATATTGTACACTGCTAAACATCAATCCCTCTATATCATCAAAATGGTAGAAGACAGTTAGAGAATCCTTTTTATATATGGTATACCAATGTGGAATGGAATCAAAGTCTAAGGTATCAATTATCATTGCTCCGCCATCAACAACTTCCCAATCCGGATAGTTCTCAGTCATGTAGTTCCTGACATCGGTCAATGTGCCATTCCAATCCATAAAGGGGATCAGGCTATAGCTGTCCTCATCTAAATCAACATTAATGCAAAGATTTGTCGTGTCAATCAATTGATTCAGATCATCTTTGTCTAAAGACTGGAAAGTAATGCCCCAGTAACCTTCATCTTCAAAGTTTTCAAAGAACAAATTAACCTCAAGCTTCTCATCAGCAGACAGATAAAGATAAAACAAATCAGTAGGATCGTCATCCCAACATATATGTCCCTTATATTTCAAGCCAGATCTGACACATTCATCCTGAAGCTGCTTTATATTATCCCTTCCATAGAAATCGAATTCAATCATATCGAAATCATTTCCTGCTTCATCCTCAAAATAGTTAGCTATGAATAACTCATTACTACTATAGAACCTCACCCAACGTCCGGCTGTAGAGTCATATTTCAGTTCCCCATCATACTCAACTTCCCAGTCCGGGTAATTCTTGGCCATGAATTTTTCAACGTCAGCCAGAGTAGCACCCCAGTCAAGGAAAGGTTTAATAGTGAAGTTGACCCCATTGGTATCAACGTTCATGATCAATGAGTTCTCATCATCAATCTGATTATCATTCTTTTCACAAGAGCCAAGAGTTACGGAAAAGGCAATGACGCACATCATAATCAGTGCGGCATAGAGAGAATTCTTTTTATTCATATTCACTTAAATGATGTGTAACCTTATGGTTAATCACGCTTAACCAGCTTTAAGTATTCCTCATCATATGGACCGACATCAATAGTCCTGCAGCCTCCATGCGCTATCCAGGCTGAAGCTACCGCTATATAGTCTTTGCTTAAAGGAACATATACGTGATTCGATATTTCTTCTTCATAATACGTCGTATCACGCCCCATATATACAAGACCGTTTCTTGTCAACTCCCTGTCAAGCGGTATTTCATCTATTGATTCATAGTCTCCAAATTGGAAAGAAAGATACCTTTCACCATCAGCATTGTTAAAAACAAAGATTTGGCGGAAATCACCTTTCTGATATTTGGCATACCATTCTAAAGAATCTTCACTGATGGTATCACAAATCAATTCTCCGTTATTCTGTAGTTCCCAATCAGGATAGTTCTGAGTCATGAATCTCTTGACATCTGTAAATGAAACGCCCCAATCCATCAAAGGAGTCACGCAGCAACTGTCATTCACTGAATTGATGTTCAGGCTCAGGGTGGACTCGTCTATCAGATAATCCAAGTCATTCCAGTCTGTGGGCTGGAAAGTTAAATACCAGCAATCCTCATCCCCACAGTTGTAAACAATAAATTGAACTTCAAGTTTCTCATCATTGGAAATATACATATATTCCAGTTCATCAGGAAAAACATCAGTGTATACCAGGCCCATAAATTTAAAGCCCAATCCGGATAATTCTTCCCTTATTTTATCCACATTACATGAACTGGCGAATTTAAAACTCGTCATACCAAGACCATCTCCCTGTTCATTACCGAGAAGAAAGGAAACTCTCATGTTGATATGGCTTTCATATTTCAATGACCAATATCCACAGTCCTCATCATATTTCAGTTCTCCATTATCACATACATCAAAGTCTGGGAAATACTTGGCCATGTACTTTTCAACATCAGTCAGATTGGCCTTCCAGTTTATGAGAGGCGTAAGGGTAAAGTTCACACCGTTGGTGTCTACTTTCAGACTGAGGGAGTTCTCATCGTGACTGTCAACTTCATTCTTGTCACAAGAGCCAAGAGATACGCTAAAGGCAACAACGCACATCATAATCAGTGCGGCATGGAAACGAACTATTTTATTCATATTAATTTGAATTTTTTGCAACACAAAAATAGTGAAAAACCGCGTATGAAAAAGAAAGGAATCCTATTCGTCGTACGATGAAATATTAAGACACCAGCAACCTCCATTAATGTTCCATGTTTCAAGGCTTACATAATAATCCTCGCTTAAGGGAGCATAACCTAAGGCTGATATCTCATCAGGGTCCCACAATTCTTCAACATCTATATAGACAAGACCGTTTCTTGTCAACTCTGACTGAACCTGTGATATATCGGTCGATGAATAGTAAACATATTGCAAAAGGTCGTAAACATCCCCGTTCTCATCATTAAAGTAGAAACAAACTCCCATGCTGTCCTTAGCATATTTGACATACCAGGATTCTTCATAATCGGTTGAATCTTTAATCATCCTCCCCCCTTCTTTGGCTTCCCAATCAGGATAATTATCAGACATGTATCTCCTGATATCAGTCAATGTTGCATCCCAATCCAAAAGAGGATGTAAAGAATATGTGCCCTCATCAGCCTTAATGTTAATGCTGAAATCGGTTTCGTCAATTTTGTAATTAAAGTCATCTTTATCTGTCGGCTGGAAAGAAATACACCAATACTCTTCAGTTTCATCGTTATTCGTATACAACTGAACCTCCAGTTTTTCATCGGCTGAGAGATAAAGATAAGTCAATTCATGAGGGTAATTCTCCCAATAAAACAGTCCCTTATATCTAAAGCCCTGGCTTTCTATTTCATCCCGGATTTTCTGTATGTCCCCGGATTTATTAAAATGAAGCCCAGTCATATTAAAGGTATTTCCGTTTTCACCAACAAAATCAAACCAGACATATGATGAATCCTTTCCGTTTTCATAATATTTCAAGGTCCAACACCCATCACATGTGTCCAGATACAGTTTGCCATCGTTTTTAGCTACCCAATCCGGATAGTATTGGGCCACATACTCTTTTATTTCCGAAATATCACAACCCCATTTAAGGAACGGTACAACTGTAATATCAACCCCATTGGTATCGGCACGGAAACTGTATGGAGTCTCCTCCTGATATGGAGCATCCTCATTCTTGTCACATGAGCCCAAACATACTGAGAAGACAATGGCGCACATCACTGTGAGTGCGGCACGGAATAAATACTTACTTTTCATAATACTAAGAACTATACGTCAATAAAAACTTGGATCAATCCCCGACAGCTTTTTTATAGCGCTCCTCATCAAACGGTCTGATTTCCAAAATACGACAGCCATCGTTAAAATCCATTGAAACAACAGCAATCATAATTTTATTGTCATGAGAGACATAGCTGTAAGCTGAAATCACGTGTGTGTCAACCAATACCAGAGGTTTCTTGTAAATAAAGCCATTTCTGGTCAGTTCCCTCTGAACAGGTAAAATATCACCAGAGTAGGTGTTGATATATTGAATCACGGATAATGTTTTTCCCTCCATATCATCAGATCCGAAGATTACGCAAAGACTATCCTTAGAGTACTCCAAAATCCAAGCATCTCCTTCGTTGACAGTATCCGGCATCAGTTCTCCGTTTCCTTCTACTGCCCAATCAGGATAGTTATCAGCCATATACTCCCTGACATCATCAACTGTTGCATCCCAATCAAGCAGAGGAACCAGCGTACAACTGTCTACGCCCGAGAATGCATTAATGCTCAAAGTCGTATCATTAATCAGACAATTCATATCCTCTTTGTCCAATGGCTGGAAAGTGATACCCCAGTAAGGATCACTTTCATTATTAATCACGTACACCTGGACCTCAAGTTTTTCATCGGCGGACAGATAAAGATAATTTAAATCATAAGGATAATGCTCATAGTATAACAGTCCATGATAATTTAAGCCAGCTCTATTCAATTCACTCAGAACTTTACTTATTTCTCTGCTGCCACTGAAATAAAAGTTCATCATACGATAGTCACCTCCCTGTTCGTCCATACAGACGCAAGAGATCTTCAAGTCTTTTTTTGCATAATATTTTGTCCAATAACCACTACTACTGTCATAAGAGAGTTCTGAAATCTCCAAGCCTGGATAGTTGCGTGCAATATACTCATCCACATCAGCTTCAGAGCTATTCCAATTGAGCAAAGGCTTAATTGTAAAACTGACTCCATTGGTATCAACTGCGATACTTAGGTAGTTTGCATCATCTTGGTTGTCAACTTCATTCTTTTCACATGAGTTCATGCAAAAAGAAAAGGCAATAGCGCACATCATTACCTGTGCGGCACGGAAAAGGACTATTTTATTCATTTTATTTTGAATTTTTTGCAACACAAAAATAGTGAAAAACCGTTTATTATTCGCAACTTTACGTTCCAAAACAAAATAATCAGATTAGTGTATGGAAAGAACATGGCGCTGGTTTGGCAAGAAAGATAAGATTACACTTGCCATGCTTAAGCAGATAGGCGTTGAGGGCATTGTAACAGCCCTTCATGACGTACCCCTAGGTCAGGTTTGGACTCGGGAGAAAATCCACGAACTTAGAGAATATATAGAGAGCTACGGCATGCGCTGGAGCGTAGTTGAGAGTCTGCCGGTGGTTGAGACCATCAAGTACGGCGGACCGGACCGTGACCATCAGATTGAGGTCTACAAGGAGTCACTGCGCAACCTGTCGGCCGAGGGCATCCACTGCATATGCTACAACTTCATGCCGGTGCTTGACTGGGCCCGCACGGACCTGTTCCATATCAACCCCAACGGATCCACCAACCTCTATTTCAACTATGCGGAGTTTGCTTACTTTGACATCTATATCCTCAAGCGCGAAGGCGCACGTGAGGAGTGGGCAAAGTTCCAATTCCCGGAGGGTTGGGGCAAGGGCCGCAGCGTTCTGGCCGAGGCCGATGAACTGGCCAAGACCATGACCCCGGAGGGCGAGCACAAGCTTGTTGAGACCATCATCATCAAGACCCAGGGATTCGTAAGCGGAAACTTCAGCGAGAACGATGAGGCTCCCATACAGAAGTTCCGTGATTTCCTTAACCTTTACAAAGGCATTGACAAGGCACAGCTCCGTGCCAACATGAAATACTTCCTTGAGGCTATCATGCCTACCTGCGAGGAGTATAACATGAACATGTGCGTACATCCCGATGATCCCCCGATTGAGGTTCTTGGCCTGCCGCGCATAGTACGTACAGAGGAGGATATCCAGTGGTTCCTGGATGCCGTTCCCAACAAGCACAACGGTCTAACCTTCTGCGCAGGTTCACTCTCAGCCGGAGCTTACAACAACGTAGTTGAGATGGCCAAGAAGTTTGCTTCACGCACACACTTTGTACACCTGCGTTCATGCCACATATTCCCCAACGGTGACTTTACCGAGGCTTCACACCTGGGTGGCCGTGCCGACCTTGTTGAGCTGTGCCGCATTTTCGAAAAAGAAAACCCGCAGCTTCCGATGCGTGTTGACCACGGTATGACATTTACCGATAACCCCGGCGGAATAATGGACGAGTCAAGCCACGGACACAACGCAGGCTACACCCTGCTGGGACGTATGTTCGCCATGGGTCAGGTACAGGGAATACTTGCTACCGTTGACCGTGAGCTTGGAATTGAATACAAACAACCCGGATTCTTTGATTAATCACTAAGATGAAACTTACTGAAATAACAAGCGGCAAGTTCAATGCCGCAGAGTGGGAAAAGAAAGGTTATCTGCTCCCCAAGTTTGATATAGAGGCTGTACGCCGCAAGACACATGATGAGCCCACTTGGGTACATTTTGGCGGCGGCAACATTTTCCGCGCCTTCCCGGCAGCCATCATCAATGATGCGCTCAACACCGGCAAATATGACCGCGGAGTAATCATGGCCGAGACCTTTGACTATGAGATCATTGACAAGGCCTACGCCCCTTATGACAACCTCTCACTCCTGGTTAGCCTGCAGTCAACAGGAACCATTGAGAAGAAGGTGATTGCATCTGTAACTGAGGCCCTCAAGGCCGACCCACAGTTCCCTGACTGGAACCGTCTGGTTGAGATCTTCAAGGCTAAGTCACTGCAGATGATATCATTCACCATCACAGAGAAGGGTTACACATTCAATGAGGCTGACCTGGCCCGCGGACTCAAGCCAATGTTCGCCATGGGTAAGGTTTGCGCCCTGTTGCTGGAGCGCTACAATGCAGGCAAGCTGCCCCTGACCATCCAGAGCATGGACAACTGCTCACATAACGGCGACAAGGTAAAGGCCGGTGTCATGGCATATGCTGAGCGTTGGGTTGCCGATAAGCTGGTACCCGCCGATTTCCTGGCATACCTCAAGGATGAGACCAAGATCACATTCCCCTGGTCAATGATTGACAAGATCACTCCCCGCCCCCACGAGAAGGTTAAGGAACTTCTGGCCAAGGACGGATTTGAGGATAACAACTACATCGAGACAGAGAAGCACACCTTCACAGCCCCGTTCGTGAATGCCGAGGAGGTACAGTACCTGGTAATTGAGGACAACTACACCAACGGCCGTCCTCCGCTTGACCTGGGCGGTGCCCTCTATACCACACGTGAGACCGTAGACAAGGTTGAGACCATGAAGGTTACCACCTGCCTCAACCCCCTGCACACTGCAATGGCCATCTACGGCTGCATGCTGGGTTACACCCTTATCAGTGCCGAGATGGCCGATGAGGATATCCGCTCATTCATCCAGAAGATGGGTTACATGGAGGCAATGCCGGTAGTAACTGATCCGGGAATCCTGAACCCGTACGAGTTCATCGGCGCCGTAATCAAACGCCGTCTGCCTAACCCGTTCATGCCCGATGCACCCCAGCGTATAGCATGTGACACAAGCCAAAAAATTCCTATCCGTTTTGGTGAGACCATAAAGAAGTACATAGCCCGCGGTCTTGACAAGGACAACCTTGTACTGATTCCGCTTGCACTTGCAGGCTGGGCACGTTACCTCAAGGGCATCAAGGATGACGGTACTCCGTTTGATCCCTCACCCGATCCCCTGCTCCAGGAGATGCAGGCAATCGTTGCTCCGCTTGAGGTTGGTAAGCCTGATCAGGACTACTCATGCCTTAAGAAGCTCTACAGCCGCAAGGACATCTTTGCCGTTGACCTCTATGAGGCTGGACTTGGCGAGCGTATAGAGGGCATGGTCAAGGAACTCTATGCCGGAAACGGCGCAGTGCGCAAGACCCTGCACAAGTACGTACTGGCCAGATAACAGGCAGTACACAATAAAACAGCCGGGTGCTCAAAGCATCCGGCTGTTTTTATTTTACAGAGAAGAAAAATTTACTTGAGAGCGTAATAGTTCTCTTCCTCACCTTCAGTAACATTGATTTTGTCTTCACGGAGTAGCCATCCGAGTCCCAGATAAAACTCTTTGTCCTTCAGTTTTGTAGCCTTTTTAATTTCCTTCTGTGAAAGGGCGTTCTTACCCTCCAGTGCGCGCCAGATAAGACCGGCAAATTCACCTACCATTTCTTTCATGATTGTATCTTTTTAAAATATCGGCGCAAAGGTACTGCTTTTTGCTACAAATTGCCATTAATTTCTTAACAAAATTTTAATTAAAATGACAATACCAGCCCAACTCCGGTAGGATGAGCCACAAAACTCAGATCCATCGAGCCTGAACCGGCAGACTGTCGGAGATTATAACTCTTTACAACCTTCTGAACGCTCGCATTTGCAGCCACAGCAACAACCAATCCCAAACCGCCGACTACACCGCAGGCAATCTTGCCCCCTTTAGTCATAGTTCCGCCTGCTAAAGAATAGCCTATAGGATAACCTATCGCATAACCTATCATGAAACCGCCCACATTACCCCAAGTGTTGGCAGCGCTGAACTTATCCATCTCACTCTCGTTTAAATACAGATTCTCAGTTCCCTTGACAATTTCTGTTCCGCCGATCCTCATCTTTCCGGTCCAGATACTGTAAGTCATATTACCCTTAAGGGGTTCATTCCAGTTGTAACTTTCATACTGTGCCGATGCATACTGAAAACAAAAGACTACTGTCAAAACAAGTAAAGCAAACTTTTTCATAATTAAATTAATATGGTTAGGTCTATTGAGAAAAAGACAGTCCCCTTGTGTCCTTCTCTAAAGGATTACACAAGGGGACTGACCATAATGTATTATTCCTCGTCCAGAGGTTTCATGTTGGTGTAGACGTTCTGAACGTCATCATCCTCATCCAGACGCTCAACAATCTTGTCGATAGTCTCACGCTGCTCGGGGGTAACATCCTTGAGGTCATTGGGGATGCGGGTGAACTCGGCAGCCTTAACCTCAAATCCGTTCTCCTCAAACCACTTCTGGATTGCAGCATATGACTTGGGATCACCATAGAGTGTTACCTCATTCTCCTCCTCGTCGATATCGTACTCCTCCTCAATGCCAAGGTCAATAAGCTCAAGGATCAGGTCATCCATATCAACTCCGTCCTTAAGGGCAACGGTGAACTGGCACTTGTGGCTGAACATGAAATCCAGGCTGCCGCTGGTACCCAGTGTGCCGCCGAACTTGGTGAATACTGAACGTACGTTGGCAACGGTACGGGTGGTGTTGTCAGTAAGGGTCTCAACATAGATGGCAATTCCGTGGGGGCCGTAACCCTCATAGTTCATCTCCTTGTAATCCTTCTGGTCCTTACCCATCGCGTTCTTGATGGCGCGCTCAATGTTATCCTTAGGCATGTTCTCATGCTTTGCGGTAGCGATGATAGCACGCAGTGTTGAGTTGTTGTCAGGATCAGGTCCGCCTGCCTTTACGGCAATGGCAATCTGCTTGCCTATGCGGGTAAATGTCTTAGCCATGTTGCCCCAGCGCTTGAGCTTACGGGCCTTTCTGAATTCAAATGCTCTTCCCATTGTATTATATGTTTTCTTGTTTTTATTTATCTGAGTTGTGCGTCCAGCTTGGTCTGAACAGCCTGGATGAGCTTGTTCATCACCTTATCTATCTGGACATCGTTAAGTGTCTGTGACTCATCCTGGAGCAGGAAGCTAACAGCATAGCTCTTCTTGCCGGGCTGCAGGTTCTTACCCTCATATACATCGAACAGGGTAACCTCCTTGAGCAGCTTGCTCTCTGTCTGATAAGCCAGCTTCTCTATATCGGCAAACTTGACGCTCTTGTCAATGAGCAGTGCCAGGTCACGGCGTACGGCCGGATACTTGGGCAGCTCGGCAAATGATGTCTTGGCCTTGCGGGTAGCCTTAAGCAGCTCATCCCAGTTGATCTCGGCAAAGTAAACAGGCTGTTCAACATCAGTCTGCTTAAGCATGGCACGGCTTACAAGACCCAGCTCTGCAACTGTCTTGCCTGAGCGCAGCTTGTAACGCAGGCCGCTGCTGTATATTGAGTTCTGGAACTCCTCAATCTGGATGGCGCTCTGAGCCAGACCCACGCGGGTAAATACGTTCAGCACGTGTGCCTTAAGCTCATATACGGTGTTATCCTCATCGGCATGAGCCCATGAGCCCGATACACGCTTACCGGTAAGCCATATGCCCAGACGATAGCCCTCGCTGTATGCACGCAGCGGGTTCTGTGCCTTACCCTCCTGATCGGGCTGGCGCAGCTGCTCACGCTTATCGGCATCAAACCAGTAGCACTTACCGAACTCAAAGAACCTGAGGTCTGCACTCTGACGGCGTATGTTATGAGAGAGGCTCTCAAGACCGCCAAACAGAAGTGACTCACGCAGCACGTTAAGATCGGCGCTGAGCGGGTTCATAAGGCGAACCAGCTTATCTGACGGGCAGCAGTCCATACCGTCATAATAGGCGGCACGGGTAAGTGAGTTGTTCAGTATCTCATTGAAACCGCATCCAACCAGCTGCTCAGATACCAGATCCTGCAGCTTGTGTGAACGGTCAACCTCACCCTGAACGGTCAGGCTTGACTGAACAGACTTGCCAAAATCTATGTTGTTGTAACCGTATACGCGGAGAATCTCCTCAACTACGTCGCAGGGACGCTGTACATCCACGCGGAAAGGAGGAACAGAGAGCTTCATGCCATCGGCATTGAACTCATCAACCTTGATACCCAGGTTCTCAACGATGCTCTTCATAACCTCACGGTCCAGCTTCTTGCCAATCAGGCTGTCGGCATATGCAAAGTTGAAATCAACCTTGAAATCCTGTGCGGGTGCGGGGTTCACATCCTTGATATCCATTGATATGGTACCGCCGGCCAGCTCCTTAACCAGCATGGCAGCCTGCTTAAGAGCATACAGTGTACCGTTGGGGTCTATGCCGCGCTCAAAGCGGAATGAAGCATCAGTGCTCAGCTGATGACGGCGTGCGCTCTTGCGGATCCAGGTGGGATGGAAATAGGCGCTCTCCAGGAAGACGTTCTTTGTTGAGTCCGATATGCCGGACTCCAGACCGCCGAATACGCCACCCATGCACATGGGCTCCTCTACATTGCATATCATCAGGTCACGATCTGAGAGCTTGCGCTCTACACCGTCCAGAGTAACGAACGGGGTGCCTTCGGGCATGGTCTTGACAACCACCTTGCCGCCCTTGATCTTATCGGCATCAAAGCTGTGAAGCGGCTGACCGTATGCAAAAAGTATGTAGTTGGTAATATCTACGATGTTGTTGATGGGGTGAAGACCAATGGTAGAGAGCTTGTTTTTAAGCCAATCGGGACTCTCCTTGATGGTCACGCCCTTGATGCTTACGCCGGCATAACGCGGGCAAGCCTCGGTGTTCTGAACGTCAATCTCTATAGGCAGCTCCTGGTTGTCAACCTTGAAACCGTCGCAATCGGGACGGTGCAGTGATGTCTCATAACCGTTCTGCTTAAGCCAAGCGTAGAAATCGCGGGCCACGCCCCAGTGTGAACATGCATCAGAGTGGTTAGGAGTGATATCCACCTCAATCACATAGTCAGACTCCAGATGGAAATACTCGGCAGCGGGAGTGCCGGGAACGGCATCGGCCGGCAGGACCATGATGCCTGAGTGATCACCCCCCAGACCCAGCTCCTTCTCAGAGCAGAGCATGCCGAATGACTCAACGCCACGCAGCTTTGACGGCTTGATTGTGAAGCACTCATCGCCCTCATAGATCTTGGCGCCGATGGTAGCAACCACTACCTTCTGGCCGGCGGCCACGTTGGGTGCACCGCAAACAATCTGCACGGGATCACCGCTGCCCTGATTGACAGTAGTTACATGCAGATGGTCTGAATTGGGATGCTCCACGCAGGTGAGAACCTCACCTACCACGATATCCTTAAGGCCACCTTTAACAGACTGGACCTCCTCTACTCCGTCAACCTCGAGACCTACCGATGTAAGCGCTGCAGCAACCTCATCCGGGGTCAGGTCAAAGTCAACATACTCCTTGAGCCACTTATATGAAACGTTCATAAAATACCTATTTCTTTTTCAAACCGCAAAATTACTAATTTTATCTATAATAATCGCAGAAACAACGCTAAATGAGCGGAACTTTGAGCATATAGCTCTCCAGGACTCTCGCACCCACGCGAGACTAGTGGGAGGGGCCCGCGACAGGTTGTAGCTATTCTGGAACTAGGAACTTGTTCATAGTTTCGGAATAGATACAAGATGTTGTGGGAGGGCAATGTCCTGGAGAGCTATATGCTCAAAGTTCCCCTGAAAATCAGAAGGGGGCATCACCCATATTGGGATTGGAATCCAGAGGATCATCAGGTATGGGCTCTTCATTCATTTTGGAACGCTTAACGCTGGCTTTGCGGCCACCGGCAGCCGGTTCACCGCCACCAATGTTATCAAACAGAGCCAGGTCACTGCGGAATGAGAGGCGGACATCACCCACTCCACCGTTACGGTGCTTGGCAATGATAATCTCAGCTATGCCGTGCAGGTCATTGTGGTTGTTGTCCTCATAGATCTTATAGTACTCCGGACGGTGAATGAAGCATACAATATCGGCATCCTGCTCAATGGCACCGGACTCACGCAGGTCACTAAGCTGCGGGCGCTTGCCCTCATAACCCTCACGGCCCTCAACACCACGGTTAAGCTGTGACAGAGCAATGATAGGAATATCCAGCTCCTTGGCAATACCCTTAAGGTTACGGGAGATGGTGCTTATCTCCTCCTGACGGTTACCGAACCTGATTCCGCTGGCGTTCATAAGCTGCAGGTAGTCAATGATTATGAGTTCAACCTGATGCTCCTGCTTAAGACGGATGGCCTTGGTACGGAACTCGGTAATGGAGAGTGACGGGGTATCATCCAGATAGATGGGAGCACTCTGCAGGGCATTGATCTTGCTGTCCAGGATACTCCACTCGTAGGGAGCCAGACGTCCGTCACGCAGTTTGCTGCCCGATATCTCGCACACGCTAGATATGAGACGGTTCACAAGCTGCACGTTACTCATTTCAAGTGAGAACAGGGCCACGGGCTGCTGGTTGTTAACCGCAATGTTCTTGGCCATGGAGAGCGCGAACGCCGTCTTACCCATGGCAGGACGTGCAGCCAGGATGATAAGGTCAGATTTCTGCCAGCCCGACGTAATGTTATCCAGGTCACGGAATCCGCTGGCCAGACCGCTCATACCCTCGGCTCTCTGGGCAGCGGTACGGATACGGTTCACCGACTCCTGCAGGACGGTATCGATGCACGCAAAATCCTTCTTTACGTTGCGGTGTGCAATCTGGAACAGCTTGTTCTCAGCCTCACCCAGCAGCTCGGAGATATCGGTAGTATCATCAAATGCCTGGGTCTGAATCTCACTGGTAAAGGTTATCAGCTCACGGGCCATAGCCTTCTGCGCGATGATACGTGCGTGATACTCAATATGGGCCGATGATGTAACCTTACCGGCCAGCTGAGTCACGTAAAGTGCGCCGCCGGCCTCATCGAGAGTACCGTTGCTCTTGAGCTGCTCGGTAACCGTAAGGATATCGATAGGACGCTGATTAAGCGACAGGTTTGCCACAGCCTCATAGATAACCTGATGACGGTGATCGTAGAATGACTCCTTCTTTACTATGTCACTAACCTTGGGGAACGCATCCTGCTCTATCATCAATGCTCCGATCACAGCCTCTTCAAGCTCAAGAGCCTGAGGCTGAAGGTGATTGAGAACTATGCCATCGGTATTTGTGCGACTGCTGCGCTGTCTTGTCCTGGAATCTGCCATAATCTGATTTTTGCAGGTACAAAGATAAAAGATTGACATACCCCAAAAATAAAAACAGGAGGCATCTTATCCCCCTGTTTTCAACAATATGAAAATGATGACCTGTATCAGAATGACAGGCTCAATGTAGCGCCGAATGCCAGGTCATGATCCGCTGACATCATGATTGCAGGATTCAGCCTGACCGTGTTGATAAGGCTTGAAGTTGCGTCATTGCCGGCGGCGTTCTGCTCATTGAACGTACGCTCCACCCAATCCAGGCGTTTCTTTCCCGCATTGGTAAATGTGTAACCCAGACATGCCAGCACGCCTGCACCTGCCGCAGTCAGATAGAATGATGTATTCTGCTTGCCGGAGTTGAAGTCAGCCTCCATCACACACAGGACCGCACATGTAAAGCTGTAAAGCCAGCAGGCACCGCCTATATTGAACAGGTTACTTCCCTTGATATACTCATGATAGAGCTCATCATCAAAGAATCTCTCAAAATCACGGGCAGAGAGCTCCATATCATTTCTAAGCCAACGGAACTTGTCACCGTACCTGTAGATGGTACCCAGCCCCTGCTCCTTTACACGGTATGACCAGTTGATATCATCCACCTGTGACATGGGGTATGTGGCAATATCGCCTTTAAGGGTCTGTATCCTTACATCACCTAAGGAGTCCAAAGCGGTGATATAGCCCACAACCCTGTATCCGTTCTTAAGACGAACGGAATTGGCATTCTGTGCAAACGCCAACGGGGTAAAACAAAGTGACAGGAACAGCAGCACTACAAACCGTATGCCGTTAACTCTTACAGAACTCATTTGTTTCATTTCTGACACGGATTAAGCCATCTCACGCTGGCAAGTGAACATACCCGGGAACAGGTCAGAGGGATTATCCACGGGTGTGCGGAACAGGCCGTAGATTGTGGAGCCGGAGCCGGACATGGCGGCATAAACGGCACCCATAGAGTAGAGTTTCTGCTTTATATCGGCCAGAAGCGGATACTTGGCAAAAACCGTAGTCTCAAAATCATTGAACACACAATCCTTCCACTCCGTCACAGGGCGTTTGATTGCCTCTGCAAGCGGAATCTCAGGCTGCTTGGGAGTAAGCGATGCGTATGCCTCGGCCGTGCTGACCGATACATCGGGCTTAACCAGCAGGATAGTGTAACCCTTAAGTGAAAGGGTTATAGGATTGAGGATCTCACCCCTACCCGTGGCAAGTGACGGCGTGTTGCTTATAAAGAACGCGCAGTCCGAGCCCAAGCGGGCGGCATAACGCTCCATCAGGCTCTCACGCATACGTAGGTTGAACCTGCGGTTAAGCAGAGTGATCATGAACGCGCAGTCCGATGAGCCACCGCCCAGTCCTGCTCCTGAAGGTATATGCTTGTGCAGCTTGATGTCTATTGACGGCAGGTCAAAATCCTGTTGCAGCAACAGGTAAGCCTTGACCACCAGATTATCGGCCGCCTTGAACGGGAACTCGTTACCCGTCATCTCGAGTGAGCAGCAGGGGATATCCTCCTTCTTGCGCAGCAGGCGGTAGGGCACGAACGCGTCATCGGGCTGGACCAGAAGACCGGCCTCCAGACGTTTGATAAGCTGGGCCGGATCAAGCGGACGCATAAGCGTTATCTCCAGGGCGTCCTGCAGGAGCACCGGATAGAACACGGTCTCAATGTCGTGGTATCCGTCTGTGCGTTTGGCCACGACATTAAGTCCAATGTTTATTTTCGCGTTTGGGAATGCTATCATCTCTTCACCGGGGACTGTCCCCCTGTGCCATTTTTTCAAAATAACACAGGGGTACAGTCCCCAACTGGTTAGTTGTCTTTTTCAACGCCTCTGGCAGCGATACGTCCCGATGCCATGCACTCGGTAAGGGCGTTACCACCCAGACGGTTACCGCCAAAGAATCCGCCGGTTACCTCACCTGCAGCATAGAGACCCGGTATAGCCTTGCCGTTCTCATCCAGGACACGGCGGTCCAGGTCAATCTTAAGACCACCCATGGTGTGATGGGTTGAGGGAGCCAGCACGCGGATTGACAGGTTGACATCGTCAATGCTGTATGTTGACTTGTCATACTGACCGTCGGCACCGCGGCGTGCATTACCTATTATGCCGGTGGCGTGACGCTTGCCTACGCCCTCGGGCTCACGGCCGTCCATAATGGCCATATCGTACTCACGGATGCTGTTCTTTACAACCTCCGCGTCAAGCTCTATACCCAGCTCATCAAAGAACTCAGGCAGTTCCGATGCCCTGCCGCTCCACTCACGGCCGTTGAATCGGCCGGTTCTGTTTCCGGCTGCATTATTGGCTGCGACAACAGCCTCATTGCTTCCGAATCCGCCACCGAATCCACCGAATCCACCGAATCCGCGCATTACATACAGATATACGCCACGACGGCCATCCAGTTCTACGCCGTGCTTGAATCCGTTCAGTGACAGGACATCACGCTCAGAGCACTCGTCAACATAACGCTTACCGTCCTTGGTGCTGATGAATATTGCGTTCTCAACACCGCCGAATGCGATGGCGCCGTCGGCTATATAAGCCAGAGGCATGAGCTGAGTATAGCCCTCGCCTACAGTTGCGGCACCAACTTTCTGAGCCATATCGATTCCGTCACCGCGCAGTGATGAACGGTTGGTAGTACCTATGTTGGGTGACAGATACTGGCGTGACCAGTATTTGTTGGTCTTGAGCACCTTCTGAATATTGGCAGCATATCCGCCGGTAGCGATAATCACGCCCTTCTTGGCATGAGCGGTAACCTGAGTGCCATCGGCCATCTTGGCCTTTACGCCTGTTACGCGGCCGTTTTCAAATATGAGTTCGTTGGCGCTGGTCTCCCTCATCACGCGGTTGTGCTTGTTGGCGTTGTTGACCACTGCAAGAGGAGCCATAACGTATGATCCCCAGTTTCCGGAATAACGCTCAGGATTGCCGTCACCATCAGCATCGGCAGTGCAACCGTTCATGGTGTTACCACGATACCACAAGGCACCTACCAGTGTTGACTGGCTGTCGCTGAATCCAACGCCCATCTTCATGAGCCAGGGTTTGAGCTGCTCACCCTCAACGATGAACTGCTTTACAAGGTCATAGTCACCATAAATCCATTCATCCTTGGCAGTGTTCTGACGCAGACCACCGTAGTAAGTCTGGAAAATGTGCAGGTTGGTGGTTGAGAACAGAGTGAGCTGATTCTCGGGAATGCCACGCTTAAGGTTAGGCTCGGCATATGCAAGATAAGCCTTGATCTCTTTCTTAAGGTCCTTAAGGGTCTGCAGATACTCAGGATGCACGCCATGCTTGGAGAGCTCCACGATATCACCGGCCACGAACTCGTGATCCTTGTAATAATCGGCATCAAACGGCTCCTCGCTCCAGTCATAGATAACCTTGAGGTCATTTACGCAACCAACCGTTGCACGAACCTTGTTATGCTTGTTTCCGTCAAAACCCTTGGCACTGGTAGCGGTAGGATAATCCTTGTCCCAAACCAGGCTGTGGTCAACAGACTGATAAACGCCACCTGATACAAGCGTGTTACCGCCCAGCTCGGCATTCTTTTCAATAATCAGGACTGTGCTTCCGTCCTGGGCAGCCTGTGCTGCAGCGCAGAGACCTGCACCGCCACCACCTATGATAACTACATCCCATGTATCATCAATGGGATCACCGGGAGTGCTCTCTAATGAATTCTCGATGAATGCCTTGCGGTTTGTAACTCCAGCCTGGTCAGCTGCATCCAGCACAGCCTCCTTAAGGCCGAAGCTTGACATTGTAGCACCTGATACGGCGTCAACACCAAGTCCGTTGGCCGCGATTATCTTATCGGGAAGAATCTGGAAAGCCACATCACCCACGTGTGCCGTCTCACGCTGCTGGCCTACGCTGATTCCGGTAATGCCGGTCTCACTGAATGTAACACGAGCCTGCATCTGACCACCGTAACCCTTTCCACGTCCGGTATATGTGCCGGGAGTGAAACCGAGTGCTGCGTTCTTGGCAGGAACCGGTTTCTCACCCCGTGCCTGTGCAAGAGCCAGATCAACAGCCTTCTTGACTGCGTCCGATGAATAAGTGGCGCCTGTAACGCCATCGACATCTGTACTCTGGGCCTCGACTATCCTCTTGGGAACGATAGTGTAAGGCGATGTGTACTGTGCGTAGGTATTACCGTTATCCTTCACGGATACAGCGGCAATCTTGTGACCCTTTACGGTCACCGTAGCGGTAATAGTACTCTCAACGTTAAGTGCATCGGCAGTATACTTGCCGTTAGCCAGTTGAGTACCATCAGAAGGTGCGCCACCTCCGCAGGCAGCCAGCACCAGACTTAAACTCCAAAAACAAACCTTAGATATTCTCATAATTTCAATTATAATGTCAACTTTTTTAATTGAGAATTGAGAATTGAAAATTGAAAATTAATACTCAGAACCTGCGTTAACGCACCGGATGGTAATTCTCAATTCTCAATTTTCAATTTTCAATTATCATTGGCCGAAGGCCATTGCGATTCCGTGGTCCACGCCACCGAATCCCATGAATGCAAGAGCCAGCAGACCTGCGGTAATGAGAGCTATTGCCATACCCTCCATGCTCTTGGGCACGTCAACACGTGCCAGCTGCTCACGGATTCCGGCAAATATTATCAGAGCCAATGCAAAACCTATTGAGGTTGCAATGGCATAGACAACTCCTGTAAGAAGTGTAGGCTCAAGACCCTGTGCGTTATATGTTGCATTTGCCACCAGGATTGACACACCCAGGATGCAGCAGTTTGTGGTAATGAGCGGCAGGAAAATACCCAGAGCCTGATAGAGTGACGGTGACACCTTCTTGAGTATCATCTCAAGCATCTGAACCAATCCGGCAATTACCAGAATAAAGAGTATTGTCTGCAGATAACCCAGGTCATACGGCTCAAGCACCCAATTCTGCAGTGAATAGGTAACTATCACGGCAACGGTAAGTACAAAAGTCACGGCCAGTCCCATTCCGGCGGCAGTATTGATCTTCTTGGACACACCCAGGAACGGACAGATGCCCAGGAACTGGGACAGAACGATATTATTTACGAATATCGCGGATATGAAAATCAGGAAATATTCCATATTGATCAGGCTTTACGGTTCTTGATAGAGTTTACTATGGCCATAAGCAGACCCAGAGTGATGAATGCACCGGGAGCCAGCACAAATACCAGCATGTTCATGGATGTGGGCATAACCTGATGACCGAACACGGCACCGCTGCCCAGCAGTTCACGGACAAATCCCAGCAGTGTAAGAGCTACTGTGAAACCGATGCCGATACCTATACCGTCACAGATTGCAGCCAGGATATTGTTCTTGGCGGCGAATGCCTCGGCACGACCCAGGATTATGCAGTTGACCACAATCAGAGGGATAAATATACCCAGTGTCTTGTAAAGGTCAGGGACATAAGCCTGCATAAGCATCTGCAGTGCTGTCACGAAAGATGCAATGACCACTATATAACAAGGTATTCTCACACCGTCGGGAATCAGGTTCTTGAACAGTGATATGAATGTGTTTGAGCATATCAGCACGAACATGGTTGCCACGCCCATACCCAGACCGTTCATGGCCGATGTGGTGGTAGCCAATGTGGGACACATACCCAAAAGGAGCACGAATGTGGGGTTCTCCTTGAATATTCCGTTTATTATCGTCTTGAAATAGTTCATAATACCGTCTCTGTTTTAGTTCTGTGATGAAGCTCCGCTCACAGCATCGGCAGCCGTATAACCGAACAACGCCTTATAGGCGGCATTGACCGCACGCAGGAAAGCCTTTGACGTAATGGTAGAAGCCGTAATGGCATCCACATCACCTCCGTCCTTGCTGACAGTCATCATGTCATCACCGGGATTCATACCTATTATATTATGGTTTCCGGGTGCTGCGGGTTTGCCCAGAAGTATGTCAAGAGCAACGGGCTGCTCCTGTACATCGGCACTCTTCTGGCGGAACCATCCGTCGGCCTGGGCGCCAAGACCGGGAGTCTCACTGTGCTCCAGGACCGTATAACCCAGTATCACGCCGTCAGGATCAAAGCCCACCATTATCTTTAGTGCACCTCCGAATCCGTTCTTATCGGTAGACTCGACAGCAGTACCAAGCAGGTTGCCGTTCCTGTCATTCACATTGTGGAACACAAATCCGTCCTGCTCTCTGGGAGACTCAACCGTAAACTCGATATCACGGTCACCCAGAATCACGCTTTTGATTCCGTTCTCAATGGCTGCATTGTTGATCTCCTCAATGGGACCGCTTGTCTCATCGTTGACCCAAGCCAGGGCACCCGCTGCCAGAACGGCAATCAGGGTGAGCACAATGGCCATGTTCGCTATGTTTGATTTCAGTTTTTTCATTTTACAGCCTCCCCGAAACGTTTAGGTTTGCACCAGTTGTTAATGAGCGGAGTAACCGCATTCATGATAAGGATGGCAAATGACATACCCTCGGGATATGAACCGAAATACCTTATCACCACAGTCAGGAATCCGATGCCTATTCCGTACCATATCATACCCTTGAATGTCATGGGCGATGTCACATAATCAGTGGCCATGAAGATGGCACCCAGCATGAGTCCGCCTGAGCAGAGGTGATAGAGAGGATTCACGTAAAGCACGGGATTGATAAGCCACATGATACCGGTAAGTACGGCAACCGTTGTGAGTATGCTTACCGGAATATGCCATGTGATGACCTTGGAGCAGAGCAGGATTATGAATCCCACAAGCAGCATCAGGGCACTCACCTCACCTATGCAACCCCCTATGTTACCTATGAACAGGTTACCCAGACTGGGCAGCTGATCTGCGGCAGCTGTGTTGCCACCGGCAATCTGACCGATCAGGTTAAGTGGTGTAGCACCTGTCTGGGCATCAATATAAGAAGTTGCTAGTCCTGCAGGAACAGGCCATGAAGTCATCTTGGCCGGGAATGAGATGAGCAGGAACACACGGCCTACCAGAGCGGGGTTGAACGGATTGTTACCCAGTCCGCCAAACGCCAGTTTACCGATTCCTATAGCAACCAACGCACCTACCACAATCATATAAAGAGGTATGTTTGACGGCAGGTTGAATGCCAGCAGCAGACCGGTAATGGTAGCCGACAGGTCACCCAGCGTTGAAGGTCTCTTAAGTATGAACCTTGTTATGAACCACTCAAAGAAGAGACATGACAGGACCGATGTGACTGTCACGATCAGCGCGCCCACTCCAAACACGGTGAATGAAGCAAGGAGTGCGGGCATGAGTGCCCAAATCACCCAGCGCATGTTCCTCTCTATGGTATCGCCGCAATGGATATGCGGTGATGTTGATATATACAGTTTCTGAGCCATAATACTTAATTCTTAGCGTTACGGGCGCGGATAATGCCACCCACCCTGTTCTTGGCCAGACGAACCCAGTCAAGCAGAGGTCTGCGTGACGGACATGTACTCTGGCAGCAGCCGCACTCAATGCAGCTCATGATCCAGTGATCCTCGGCGCACTCCCAGTCAGCGGCCTTTGATGCCGATGCCAGCAGGTAAGGCTCCAAGCCCATAGGACAGGCCTGAACGCACTTGGCGCAACGAATGCAGTTACGCTCTGTCTGGCGGGCAGCCTCTTTCTCAGGAATCATAAGTACGCCCGATGTTCCCTTAACCACAGGAGCAGTCTCATCCAGCAGCGGACGTCCCATCATAGGACCACCTGATATCAGTTTACCTGTATCCTCAGGCATGCCGCCGGCATATTCAACCAACTGACCTACCGGAGTACCCATACGAACCTTGAGGTTGCACGGATTCTTTACGCTCTTACCGGTAACAGTAACGATACGCTCTATTAGAGGCTTGTTTTTCATCACTGCCTCATAGACAGCGAACACCGTTCCTACGTTCTGTACCACACAACCCACGTTGGCAGGCAATGCGGGTGGAGGCGGAACCTGACGTCCGGTAACGGCCTCGATGAGCTGCTTTTCACCTCCCTGCGGATATTTCATCATCAGAGGCATAACCTCGATACCGCTTACCATTGCGGTCTTGGAACGCATCAACTCTATGGCATCGGGCTTATTGGCCTCAATACCTATCACGGCGCGATCCAGGCCAAGAGCCTTGAGTATAACCTTTATACCTATTATTATCTGGTCGGGGCACTCAAGCATAAGACGGTGATCGGCCGTAAGGAACGGCTCGCACTCAACCGCATTGATTATCAGGGTGTCTATCTGACACTCCTTAGGCGGGCAAAGCTTAACATGAGTGGGAAAACATGCACCACCCATACCTACTATACCGGCATCCTTTATGCACTCTATTATCTCCTCGCGGGTCTTATGTGTCTGGAGCACCAGTTTATCGGAACGGTCAATTGACGGCTCCCACTCGTCGCCCTCCACATCAATGAAAATGGCAGGCTTGCGCAGGCCGCTTGCATCGACCACCGTATCTATCTTGGCTACCTTACCCGATACCGATGAATGGATTGCGGCCGACATGAATCCGCCCGGCTCGGCTATGCGTGTTCCTACCATCACCACATCACCTTTCTGCACACAGGGAACTGCGGGAGCACCTATGTGCTGTGAGAGCGGGAACACAGCCTGAGTGGGCAGAGCCAGAGTCTCAACCTTTCTGTCGGCAGTCAGTTTATTTGGCTCCGGGTGTACGCCACCTATCTTGAAAGTATTCATATTACTCGGCTGAATTTTGTTCTACTGAATTATCGGGAGCCTGCTCAACGACAGGGGCCTGTTCTGTGACAGGAGCCTCATCTACCACAGGAGCCTGCTCAACGACAGGAGCCTGCTCAACGACAGGTTCCTGAACAGGATCGGCAGGAGCATCCTCCCTCTTGGGCGGGAAATTGACCGCCAGGATTGAATGCTGCGGGCACTCGTCCACGCACTTACGGCACAGACGGCACTTTTCAAAGTCAATATATGCCAGGTTGTTCTCAAGTGTGATGGCGTCAAACGCGCAAGCCTTTACGCACTTGCCGCAACCTATGCAGGCTACATCGCAAGCCTTCTTGGCAACCGGGCCCTTATCCTTATTCACGCAACTTACGTAGACGCGTCGGTCCATCTTGTTGCGGTTACGCAGCTCAATGATATTACGCGGGCAAGCCTTTGCGCACTTGCCGCATGCGGTACATTTCTCCTGGTCCACAACCGGAAGTCCGGTATCGGGATCCATCTTGATGGCATCAAACGTGCAGACGCTTACGCAGTCACCGCAGCCCAGGCATCCATAGAAACAGCCGGTCTCACCGCCGTTCATCATGTTTGCTATGGCGCAGCTTTTGGCACCGTCATAACTACGCAGGGCGGGACGGTTTGCACAGGAACCTGAGCACCGTACCACTGCCACTTTCTCCACGCCCAGCTCGATGTCATGCCCTGTAATGGCCGCAATCTGGTGCATCACCTCTCTCTTACACGCCGAACACTTGAGCCCGTCCATAGAGTCCCGCTTTACACAGGCCTCTGCAAACGCGGCGCATCCGGGGAATCCGCAACCACCGCAGTTGGCGGCCGGCAGCAGTTCCAGGATCTGACCCACACGGGGGTCCTCCTCAACCTTGAATTGTCTTGACACGACATACAGCACCAGTCCCAGCACCAAACCGGTCAAGCCCAAAACAAGAACAGCAGTCAATATAAACGACATATTAATATTGTATTATTCTGAATTGAAGTTTATCCTTGATTCTGTCTCTCAGTACATACAGCAGCGTGTAGTAAGGAACCAATACGGCAAAAGCGCATATAGCGCCAACCTTTTCACTGCCTGAAACGGCAATTCCCACTATCAAGGCCACCATTAAAAACAGCAAAGGCAGACCAAACGCCAGCCCCACTGCTTTCATACCCAGACTCTCCTCTCCACAAACCGTCACCTCCTGTCCTACACTTAGTGCCGATGCATCCGTACAATGCACGTCCACCAGCTTCTCCTTGGACTCGGCGGCACGACATATTCCGCGTGCATGGCATCCGGAGCAGGCCGACTGCTGCATAATGCGCACGACAACGGTCTGACCGTCAATCATGTCCACTACGCCTTGGTGCCGGATCTCTTCTGCCATTGTCTTTTCAGTACCGATTTAACTCACAAATGTAACACTTTTCCGTATCTCAGACACATCAAATAGTCATTTTTTGGTAAAAACGTTTTCAACAATTTAATTGGTGTAAAACATTATTATCATACAAAATTTTTGTACCTTTGCGGCGCCGTTACGAGATAGCGGCTATTCAAATCATTTATAAATTCAATAAAAACAACAACTTATGGCAGCAAAAATCAGATTGCAGAGACGTGGCCACAAGGCTTACGCTTTCTATTCA
>Ga0265298_10002743_pt1 | contig 24044 bp, 18 predicted proteins | sample AusTroGonzalo_MG_3_FD_193486 | JGI IMG/M metagenome (GOLD analysis project Ga0265298, IMG submission 193486) | Bovine rumen microbial communities from tropical cattle in Woodstock, Queensland, Australia - Gonzalo_01 | ecosystem: Host-associated > Mammals > Digestive system > Stomach > Rumen ...
ACTTCAGCCTGCATCCCAACGCCCCTGTGATGATCTACGAGGACAGCGAACCGATGAGCGGCAGTGAGTTGATGCGCAGGCAGAACATTCACGGTTCGGCATGCACCTGCCTGTTCAGCCGCAACATTCTGGGACGGCTGAGTTTCACCACAGGCATTACCTACGGCGAGGACGAGGAGTTCACACCACAGCTATTGCTACGGGCAGACCGCGTCATCAGTACCACAGCGCAAGCCTACTTTTACCGCCGACACAAGGATTCGGCCATCGGCAACACCAGCAAGGAGGGCATTGAACTGCGACTGAATGACAACCATCAGGTCATTGTCAGTCTGAACCGTACTGCCGACACACTGCCTGCCGAGGAGCGCATAGCACTGCAACGCCGTGTGGCGCAGCTGACGATGGACTACATCTATAACACCATCATGCTGACACGCAGCCGCCAACAGCTCGACCGACGACTGGAAGAACTGCGCAACGAAGGGCTGTTCCCCCTGCCCGACCGCGACTATACCACCAAGTATAAATGGTTCCGCCGCATGACCAACAGCCGACTGGGGCTGGCGATTCTCATGCGCACACTACCACTGACACGAAAAGAAAGATGAGAATACTACTGCTGGGCGAATACAGCAACGTACACTGGACACTGGCCGAAGGACTGCGCCAACTGGGACACGAGGTGACGGTCGCTTCGAACGGTGACTTTTGGAAAGATTATCCGCGCGACATCGACTTTGCCCGACAGCCAGGCAAATGGGGTGGCATCAAACTGATGGCAAAGATCTATGCTAACCTGCCGCGATTCCGTGGCTACGACGTGGTACAGCTGATTAACCCAATCTTCTTTGAGTTAAAGGCCGAACGCCTGTTCCCCATCTACCGCTACCTGCGACGCCATAACCGCAAGATGGTACTCGGCGCCATGGGCATGGACTGGTACTGGGTACACACGTGTACCTATGACAAGCCACTGCGCTACAGCGACTTCAACTTCGGCGACCAAGTGCGAACCGACGCGCCGGCAGTGAAGGAACAAAGAGACTGGCTGGGCACAGCCAAGGAACGGCTGAACAAGCTGATTGCCGAGGATTGCGACGGCATCGTCTCCGTGCTTTACGAGGACCACATCTGCTACGAGCGTTACTTCCCCAAGAAGACGCACTTTATTCCACTGCCGATTCAAGCGGAATGTCCGCGCATTCCAGAAATCCCGGAAAATCCGGCCACACCCCTCAAGCTCTTTATCGGCATCAGTCGCGAACGCTCCGCTTACAAAGGCACCGACATCATGCTTCGTGCTGCCCAGGACATCGTAGCCAAATATCCTGACCGCGTAGAGCTGCGCAAGGCAGAGGGTGTTCCCTTTGCCCAATACAAGCACATGATGGATGGTTCAGACGCCATTCTCGACCAGTTATACAGCTACACGCCGTCAATGAATCCACTACTGGCCATGTCGAAAGGCATCATCTGTATCGGTGGCGGTGAGCCGGAGAACTACAAGATAATAGGCGAAACCGAGCTGCGTCCGATTATCAATGTCCAACCCAACTACGAGAGCGTCTATCACGAACTGGAACAACTGGTTCTACACCCGGAGCGAGTGCCGGAACTGAGACGGCAGAGCATTGAGTACGTTAAGCGCCACCACGACTATTTGAAAGTTGCACGGCAGTATGAACAATTCTACCAATCTTTGATTAATTCATAATTCATAATTCACAATTATACAATTCATAGTTTACGATGATATCCTTTCCTATCGCAAAAATCAATCTCGGACTGAACGTCGTAGAGCGACGTCCCGACGGCTACCATAATCTTGAAACGGTCTTCTATCCTGTACCCATCAAGGATGCACTGGAAATAACACCGATGGACGCACAGTTTCCATCGCCCTATGACTGCGATTTGAAAGTAACGAATATCAGCATTGAGGGCGACGAGCAACGTAACCTCGTGGTGCGTGCCTACCAACTGCTGAAGCAGGACTTTCCCCAACTGCCACGCATCCATGCTCATCTCTATAAAGCCATTCCCACACAGGCTGGCATGGGCGGCGGTTCCAGCGATTGCGCCTATATGATTCGGCTGTTGAATGAGCAGTTCCAGCTGGGATTGTCCACTCAGCAGATGCAGGACTATGCCACCCGTCTGGGTGCCGACTGTCCATTCTTCATCCTTAGTCAGCCAGCCTATGCCGAGGGCATCGGTGAGTTGCTGGAGCCCATCACGCTCGACTTGAGCCAGTACTGGATAGCCGTTGTGCGCCCAGACATCCCTGTTTCCACCAAGGAAGCATTCTCGCTGATACATCCCCACCATCCTCAGAAGAACTGTCGCGAGATTGTCATGCAGCCCGTTGAGACCTGGCGCGAAGAGCTTGTCAACGACTTTGAGCAGAGCGTCTTCGCCCTGCATCCGGAGATCGGTGCCATCAAGGAACGGCTCTATCAACTCGGTGCCGTCTATGCCGCCATGTCGGGCTCAGGCAGTTCTGTATTCGGACTATTCCGTCAGGAAATAAAAATAGGTGAACTGTTCCCTGACATGTTCACCTATTGCGCACGTTTATCTTAACCTCTCTACTCCTTATCTCCTCTACTCCTATCTTAGCCTGAGAGCATCGCCTACACGCAACTCATAGTCAGGCGAGAGTCTATTCAATTTATAGAGTGACTTCAGACGAATGCCATAGGTCTGGGCAATGGAGTACATGGACTCGCCCTGACGGACATAATGCAGACGGCCCTTATACTCCTTGGGAGCTTTCGTCTGCTTCTTCTTCAGCCAGATAATTTCACCCTCCTGCAGGGCATCGCGACGGTCGCGTTCATTGTAACGGGCTATCTTGCGATAAGAGATACCAATCTCCTCGCCGATTGTCTTGAAAGTATCGCCACGACGAGCATAGAGATAATAGTTCTTGTTGTAAATCTTGATGGGATGCAGCTGCTGACCGACAACAGTCGGGTGATTCTTGGCATGATCGGCCATGAAACGGTCGTAGGTCGTAGCAGTATCGTACTGATAGAGACGGTAGAGCTGAATGAGTTCGATGAGACGGTCGGCATACTGCGGATTAGTGGCATAGCCGGCAGCCTTCAGACCACGAGCCCAACCGACATAGTCGGTAGTCTTCAGCGAGAACAGCGAACGGTAGCGCTGACCGTTAGCAAGAAAACGGGAATGATCCTCGTAGGAGTCGAAAGCTGAAGGATAAGCACGGAAACACTCGTTGCGCTGGTCATCATCACGATAGATGGTGCCTCCAGTCCAACCATGACACTTAATGCCAAAATGATTGTTACCCTTCACGGCCAACTCGCTCTGCCCTGCCCCGCTCTCGAAAATGCCTTGTGCCAAGGTGATACTGGCAGGAATCTTCCAGCGCTGCATCTGCTCAATGGCAATGTCCTTGTACTGGTCAATATACTGCTGATAGCGTTGGTTCCAGCGCATCTGTGCTTGAGCTGCCGTAACGGCAAGCAGCAGTGTCGTAAGGATGATGCTTTTTCTCATTTCTCGTTCTTTAAGAGTCGGTCAATCTCATCAAACTGGCGTCCCATATTGAGATTCAAGTATATACGATAGAGAGCCGGTGCCCATTTACGTTGTTCCCTCGGTGCTAATTCACGATAACGCTCCATATACTGACGGGCCTGCTGATAGACACGGCGCAACGCCTTCTTGTCGCGTACAGGACTAAGGGTAAGGGCTTTGTTCATATAGCAGATACCTATATTATAATAGGGGTCTGGCAGCGAGTCATTGCGCTGCAACAGTGTTTCGCTCACAGCAATGCTCTCGTCGAGACTTCCTAAGTTGAAGAGAACAGTGGCCTTGGCGAAAAGCGTCAGTTGACTGGAATCATTAGCAGCCAGTGCATAATTGACAGTCTCCAGCGCCTTCTGGTTCTCGTTTCGCGACGTATAGTAGTCCATCAGCCTGGGGAAGAAATAAGGGTTTCGCGGATAGCGATAGAAACCCTCGCGCAGAGTCTCCTTGTAAAGAGAGTCGTCCTTGAGCCAATGGCGAGCCTCAGCGATGTATTGCAGGGTAAACTGCATCTTCGACGTATCGCGGAGTGCCATATCACGATAGCGCAGCGTACGGACAGCATCCTGCTGACGATAGGCGCTATAGGTAGCCCAATAGGCAGCCTCGGGCAGACGACTATCGGTGGAGTCGAGGTGCAGTTCACTAAACAGCGGCTGTCGCGTACAGTCTATATACGCCTCGCTGAAGTCGAATGCCTGCTGATACTGTCCCTTACGCACAAAATAGGTGGTAGCAAAGAATAGGTTAGGACGAAAGACCATGAGCTGGCGGGCATTGTCGCGACGATACTCAGGCGCCACCCTACCCTTCTTGTCAGGCTGCATATCGAGCGAGTCAAGTGTCTCAGCAACAGTGAAGAGGCGTTTGGCAAGCTGGAAGAACTGCGCCGTGTCCTGACGCTGCTTCATGTAGAGTTTCTCGTTGACTGCCTGATACTGCATAAGCACAGACTCATACCACAAGGCATAAATCTTCTTATTATCCCTGTTGACTGAATCCTTCAGAAGCCCTGTCATGAGCTTCTCGGCCTGTTCAACTCCTTTACCGCTCTTTAAGATAGTCCGTGCCTGACTGAGCTCTTTCTTCTGAGCCCTTGTCAGGCACGGTGTTATCAATAGTAAAAGAAGCGTTAAGACGATTGTCTTTCTAACGTTCACTATTTACCTTTCCTTTTTTATCTTTTAATTATTTTCTTACTGGTTCAGCATCTTCTCCAGCTCATCAGCCTTGGCCTTGTCGCCGAGGTTGTAGTACAGCTGGTAAAGGGCATATACCCAATTAACCTGCTCATGGTCTGGGTCGAGCTCACGAACCTTCTCCAGATAGGTCTTGGCATCGTTCAGAACAGCCTTGATCTTGTTAGCGTTATCAACAGTCAGACGGCCGGTCTTCTTGTCAGACAGATCGTCCTTCAGCTTGATAGCCTTAGAGTTGAGGCATACGCCAGCCTGATAGGCAGCAGCCAGATAGGAAGGATCGAGTTCGAAAGCCTTCTTATAGCACTCGACAGCCTCGTCATACTTCTCCTGATTACGCAGAGCCTCGCCCTTGAAGACGTGTGCGAACTTATCGTCGGGGTTCTTGGCAATCTCTGCGTCTGCCCATGCAGAGAGCTCTGCGGTCTTACCAGAGTTCAGATAGTAGTCACCAATCCAAGCTGAGTAGCGCTGGTCCTCGGGGAACTTCTGACTGGCGTCCTTCAGCATAGCGATGTACTCCAGCGTGTCCTGCTCGGTCTTCATGGTCTCCTTCTTAGAGAACACCAGAATCTCAGTAGCATCCTTTGCCTTGGCAGTGTCCTTGGCAGCAATCTGAGCATACTTAACAACGTTGGGATAGTCCTTGTCCTGATAAGCTGAGAGACTGGCATAATAGGCAATCTCATTCTTATACTGATCCTTCAGGTCAATACCCTCGAACATAGGAGAATCACCGCTGTTCACATACATAGCAAATGCTTTGAATGCGTCCTTATAGTTCTTCTGGTTGTAGAACCACTGTCCGGCATTGATGCAGTTCAGACGACCATTCTGGTACTTCTGCTGGCTGGCCTGACGGAAGCGGGGCTTTACCTTTCCCTTTTCGTTGGGCATATTGTCGAACTCGTCGCACTTCATTGCAGCGTCAAGAGCTTTCAAGATAGACTCATTCATGGTCTTCTCATCAATGGTTTTGCCCGTAGGCTGCACCTTCTCCTTGAATTGCAGATCCTGAATATCAGAGAACTTCTTGTAATATACTTCGCTGACAATATTCCAAGCAGTAGCCTTATCGGCATCGGTTCCTTCGTTGAGAGCCGGCTGGACGGCCTGCAAAGCCTCCTCCAGCTGTCCCTTGTCAAAGAGCTTCTTAGCGTTCTTCACCACCTCCGACTGTGCAAAGGCAGTAGCAGTTGCAGCGGCCATCAAGGCCATCATCATGATTTTTTTCATAAGTCAATGAATTATTGGTTAAACATTTTTATTCGTTATTATTCTCTGGATTCTCAGAGTTCTCAGCATCCTCCTGTACGACCTCTGCATCCTCAACATCCTCTTCCTGCGAGTGCATGACCTTGCAGACACTGGCAATGGAGTCATTCTTCTTGGCGAGGTTGATAAGGCGCACACCCTGTGTGGCACGTCCCATGACGCGAACATCGGCCACTTGCAGGCGAATGAGTACACCACTCTTGTTGATGATCATCAGATCGTTCTCGTCGGTCACCACCTTAATAGCCACCAGACGGCCGGTCTTCTCGGTGATGGCGAGTGTCTTCACACCCTTGGCACCACGCGAGGTCTTGCGGTAGTCCTCGATGTCGGTACGCTTACCATAACCATTCTCCGAGACAACCATAATGGTCTCCGTCTGCGGATCGTTGACACAAACCATGCCGACGACCTCATCGTCACCACCATCGAGACGCATACCGATGACACCCGTTGAGACACGGCCCATAGAACGGACAGCCGACTCATCAAAGCGAACGGCACGGCCATTGCGGTTGGCCAGCAGCAGTTCATTCTGACCATTGGTCAGACGTACGCCTACCACTTCGTCGCCCTCATTGATGTTAATGGCACGGACACCGGCGGCACGTACATTCTTATAAGCATCGAGACGCGTCTTCTTGATGACACCCTGCTTAGTGGCGAATACCACATAGTGCGACTTCAGGAACTCCTCATCATTGAAGTTCTTAATACGCAGCACTGCATTGATAGCATCATCGGGCTCGATGTTCAGCATATTCTGGATGGCACGACCCTTCGAGTTCTTGTCGCCCTCGGGAATCTCGTAACACTTCTGCCAGTAGCAACGACCCTTCTGGGTGAAGAAGAGCAACGTGTTGTGCATCGTGGCAGGATAGATATACTCAGTAAAGTCGTTGTCACGATGGCGAGCGGCCTTGGAGCCCATGCCACCACGCCCTTGCTGATGGAACTCATTGAGCGGTGTACGCTTGATATAGCCCATGTGCGAGATGGTGATAACCACAGGATCATCGGGATAGAAGTCCTCTGCATTGAACTCGTGGTCGAAGGGGATAATCTCAGTGCGGCGCTCGTCGCCATACTTCTCCTTCACTTCGAGCAGATCCTCCTTCATCACCTCCTTGCAGCGCTCGGGGTTGTTAAGAATCTCCTCCAAATCGGCAATGAGTTTCATCAAGTCGTCAAACTCCTGGTGCAACTGCTCAACACGCAGACCAGTGAGCTGTGCCAAACGCATATCTACGATAGCTTTCGACTGGAGTTCATCCAGCTCGAAGCGCTGTTCCAAGTTACGCTGGGCATCGGTAGGTGTCTTAGAATTACGGATGATGCGTACCACCTCGTCAATGTTGTTGACGGCGATAATCAATCCCTCCAAGATATGAGCACGTTCCTGAGCCTTACGCAGGTCATACTGCGTACGACGAATTGTCACATCGTGACGGTGCTCTACGAAGTACTTGACGCACTCCTTCAGCGTCAGCAGACGGGGACGGCCTTTAACCAGAGCAATGTTATTCACTGAGAATGAGCTCTGTAAAGCCGTCATCTTAAAGAGCTTATTAAGCAGCACATTGGCATTCGCATCGCGCTTGCAGTCAACAACGATACGCATACCCTGACGACCGGACTCATCGTTAACGTTGGCCACACCCTCAATCTTATGCTGGTTGGCCAAGTCGGCAATATAAGCCACCAAGTCAGCCTTGTTCACACCATAAGGAATCTCTGTGACCACAATCTTATCGTGGGTTTCGCCGCTCTCAATCTCTGCCTTTGCACGCATCACGATACGTCCACGACCTGTCTCGTAGGCATCACGAACGCCCTGAAGTCCATAGATATAAGCTCCCGTAGGGAAGTCGGGACCTGGGATGTACTGCATCAGTCCCTCGGTATCGATATCGGGATTGTCTATATAGGCACAGCAACCGTCAATGACCTCACTCAGGTTGTGGGTAGGCATATTGGTTGCCATACCGACGGCAATACCGTTACCACCGTTTACCAGCAGGTTAGGCACCTTCGTCGGCATAACGGTAGGCTCCTCCAAAGAGTCATCGAAGTTTGGCGTCATGTCAACGGTCTCTTTATCGAGGTCGTCCATGATATGCTCGCCCATCTTCGAGAGACGGCACTCCGTGTAACGCATAGCAGCAGGAGAGTCACCGTCGATAGAACCGAAGTTACCCTGGCCATCGACCAGCGTATAGCGCATGTTCCAGTCCTGAGCCATACGAACAAGGGCACCATAGACAGAGCCGTCGCCATGGGGGTGGTACTTACCAAGCACCTCACCGACGACGCGCGCACATTTCTTATAAGGTTGTGTCGAGACGTTGTTAATACCCATCATACCATAGAGAATACGGCGATGAACGGGCTTAAAACCATCACGGACATCAGGAAGGGCACGAGCCACAATCACCGACATAGAATAGTCGATGTATGAGGACTTCATTTCCTCCTCAATGTTGATTTTGATAATTCTGTCGTTGTCGAATGTCTGATCCATCTTTTATTTTGACTTTTATATGATTTACAATAACCGTTTACTATTAGACGATTTTTTGATTTTTTCGTTTAAGGGCATTTTTAAGCCCGCTGATGCATTTTAACAGTTTGCAAAGTTACGAAAAAATCTGAATCCGCCATCATCTTTTAAGCTATTTTAGCGGTTTTTCGCGTTAAAATAGAGTTCAGTCACGATAAGCATCTTCACCGATAGTCTCACGACTACCGATGGTCATCTGGCGAAGATCATAATATGAGCCATTATAAATATTGAAATCGACATTCCCCTTAATGCCTGGCAGACGACCGACATCGGTATGCTGCCAGAACTTCCACGGGCCTTTGTACTCTACTGAATCGACATAGTAGTGGGCAATCCAGTATGGGTACTGGTCAAAAATACTATCGTTAAGGTAGCGGGTCTTAAACTTATAGTAAGTATAAAGAATGGGCTTCACCTTATAGTGTTTTTCCACAATGTCAAGCCATTCAAGAACAGAGGCCTTAAACTCATCGTCAGTCTGCGTCTTAGGCTTATGTTCAACATCGAGAACGGGCGGTAAATCACCATTTTCGAGTTTTACCTGACGGAGGAAATGTTCGGCCTGCTTACGCGCGGGCGTGTGCACGCTATAAAAATGGTAGGCGCCGCGAGTGAAACCGTACTCACGAGCCTGATAGAAATTATCCCGGAAATTCTCATCGGTCTGGGTGGCACCTTCGGTCGCCTTAATCATGACAAAGCGAATAGGAGACTTGTTTATCGTGCCTTGATCCTTGAGTTTGCCCCAGTCAATACGTCCCTGATGATGAGAGATATCTATGCCATGGATTTCGTACCCTTCAGGATAGTTGACGACACCATAGAGGGCACGCCATCGGAAACCGAAAGGCGAAACAAAGAAGTAATAAAAGAACCACACGTAGCCCGCCACCACAGCCAGTCCACCTATCCACCACGCCCATCGGGGGACATGCTGAAGAAAACGAACCACGACCCCGGGACGCTTCCTGCGCCCAGGGCCGTGATAGGTATGAGTGGAACCGACGCCTTTACGGCGGACGGCGCGACGTTTCTTTGTCATGTGCAATTATTTTGCCTGCTCAAGAGCCAGCGTACGCGTAGGCTGGTCGCAGACCTCTGTGGGTCCCCAGTACTGGATAGGACCAGGATAGACGTAAGCCGTCTTGCGAGCCCACTCGTCACGCTGAGCAGCAAACTCCTTGAAGGGAGCACCGTCGAGCTCAACAAGAGCCTTGCGGATAACAGGCTTCATCTCACCATTACGCTTCTCCATATTCATCATCATCGTGATGGGCACACCACCGGCAATCCACTGATCAGCAGGAGCAGTTGTATTCTTAACGATGGCCATGTAACCGGTCTTGCCGTTGGCAATGAGCTGAGCGGCAGAGGTACCGAGAGCGTAGCAGTAGTCGGCATCGAAGTTTGAAGGAGCTGCACAACGTCCCTCGTAGCCAAAGAAGTGGTGCAGAGCTGAGAACTTGCCAACGAACTTGCCTTCAACCTTCATCTTCTCGAGCTTCTGGGCAACCATCGTTGAGAGCAGTTTCTCTGTCTCAATGAGCGAAACCTGAACGTTTCCGTGAGGATCGCGGTCGAGAGCCAGCTGACGAGCCACACCCGTAGGCAGGCTGTTGAACACAGCGAGGTTCTCATCGGTCAGATGACTCTTCACGAAATCAATAGACTCATGACGGTCCAGGTTCTTAGCCTCGGGCAGAGCCAGTACATCATTGAGCTGAGCAATCAGCTTCTTGATGGCAGGAATGAACTCGATAACACCTTCGGGGATGATAACAGTACCGAAGTTATTGCCATCGGCAGCGCGAACGGCCACTGCATTAGCAATGTAATCGACAACATCGTCAAGACTCATGTTCTTAGCCTCAATCTCCTCAGAGACAAGACAGATATTGGGCTGAGTCTGCAAAGCGCACTCCAAAGCGATATGAGAAGCCGAACGGCCCATCACCTTGATGAAGTGCCAGTACTTACGGGCTGAGTTACAGTCGCGCTCAATGTTACCGATGAGCTCAGAATAGGTCTTACAAGCGGTATCGAAACCGAAAGAAGTCTCAATCTGATCATTCTTCAAGTCACCGTCAATAGTCTTCGGGCAGCCAATGACCTGAACACCATAATTCTTGGCTGCATAGTACTCAGCAAGAACGCAAGCGTTGGTATTAGAGTCGTCACCGCCAATGATGACAATGGCCTGGATGTCCAGTTCGCGGATAATCTCGAGACCCTTCTCGAACTGCTCAACCTTCTCCAGTTTCGTACGACCAGAACCAATCATGTCGAAACCACCGGTATTGCGGTACTCGTCAACAATCTCCTTCGTCAGCTCCATGTAGTTGTGGTCAACCAGTCCACCAGGGCCGAGGATGAAGCCGTAGAGACGGTTCTCAGGATTCAGTTTCTTGATTTGGTCGAAAAGACCAGTAATGACATTGTGTCCGCCAGGAGCCTGACCACCAGACAGGATAATACCAACGTTCATCTTCTTCGTGTTAGCCTGAGCGGCCGGCACGAACTCAACGAGAGGCATACCATAGGTGTTGGGGAACAGCTTCTTGATTTCTTCCTGGTCGGCCACACTCTGAGTGGGGGCACCTTCTTTTACACTGACAGCTCCCTGAAGCGCCTTCGGCAACTTAGGCTGATAGGCAGAACGAGCCATCTGCAATGCACTTTTTTCCATAATTCTGTGTCTTATTTTATTTAAAAACGCTATTTTCGGTATGCAAAAATACGCCTTTTTAGCGAGAAACGAAAAGATTTTCACCATTTTAATATTTTTTTGTGCTCAAAAGTATACAGATTTCAACTTTTTTCCATATCTTTGCTAACTGGAAATGACAAATCAATAATATTATGGCAAACAAACGAACTCTTAAACACGCGATTAAGCTTATCTGCGGCGAGCTTTTTGCAGAGTGTGTGGCCGCCTCGCTCTACGGTCCCACTAACATCGAAGGAAACAGCAATGCACTCCTTTTCAGTATTATCAGAATGCAGGATAACTACGTCAGGCGTATCAGTCATCCTGAACCTGGCATGAAAGCCGAAAAATACTACAAAGACTTGAAGGAAAAATTCAACGCTGAGATTGACGACATTATAAACCAGATAAACAGCCTCTAATATTAATATGTGGAGAAAATTCTGTAATTGGCTGTTATACAAGCATTGGGGATGGGCAACTGAAATAACAGAGTCTCATCCCGATAAATTCATTATCTGTCTGGCGCCGCACACCAGCAACTGGGACTTCGTCATCGGACAACTGTTCCTCGGCGCCAGCGGTATGAAGAGCAACTTCCTCATGAAGAAGGAGTGGTTCTTCTGGCCTTTAGGCCCCATCTTCAAACGAATTGGCGGCATCCCTGTCAATCGACAGAAGCACACCAGCATGACCGATGCCATGGCCGAGACGGCGCAGCAAGCCAGCGTATTCCACCTTTGTGTGACACCAGAGGGAACACGCTCTCGCGTTGAAGAGTGGAAGAAAGGTTTCTATTTCATAGCACTGAAGGCCAACCTGCCCATTCTGCTCTATGCAGCCGATTATGAGCGCAAGCTTATTTGCTGCACCAAGACCATTATCCCCAACGGCGACCTGGAAGGGCAGATGCGTGAAATCAAACTCTACTACAAGGACTTCCATGGCAAGAAGCCCGAGAACTTTACCATAGGAGATATTTAAGTGAAACAACTCTGGATTCTATCAGTTCTCAGCCTATTCACCATCCCATTGGCGGCGCAGTCATGGCAACACATCGACTACGACGGCGACCCTTGGGTCAGCAACGTGTCGGCGCCCAACAAAGTGACACGAGGACTACAGAACCGGCATCTCTCACTATGGGCCAGTCACGGACGCTACTACAGCCAGCGCGACAGCAGCTGGCAGTGGCAGCGCCCGAATCTTTTCACCACACGTGAGGACTTGTTCACACAGACCATCGTCGTTCCCTACCTCATTCCGATGCTCGAGAATGCTGGTGCCATTGTCTTCACACCACGCGAACGCGACTGGCAACGACATGAGGTGATTGTTGACAACGACGACCACCAACATCTTGTGAACTACATCGAGACGGGGTTCCGCCAGCCCTGGCAGCAAGCCCCCCACCCCGGCTTTGCGCAACACAGCGGCACCTACTCCGATGGCGAGAATCCCTTTACGGCAGGTACGGCACGCATGGCAGAAGCCACCCGCAGCCGTTCGAAATACAGTCAGATTTCCTACCAACCCAACATCCCTGAATCCGGCAGCTATGCTGTCTATGTCAGCTACCAGACTGTCGAAGGCAGCATCAGCGATGCGCACTATACCGTATGGCATCAGGGACAGCAGACGGAGTTCCGCGTAAACCAGCAGATGGGCGGTTCCACATGGGTATATCTTGGCACGTTCCATTTCGACAAAGGCTGCAATAACTTCAACCGCGTAGTATTAACCAACCAGAGCAGCCATCATGGCGTCGTCACTGCCGATGCTGTCCGCTTTGGCGGTGGCATGGGAAACATTGTGCGCGGCGGTACCGTCAGCGGACTGCCACGAGCTATTGAGGGTGCCCGCTACTCAGCCCAATGGGCTGGTATGCCTTACGAGGTGTATAGCTCGAAATACGGACAGGACGACTACGGCGATGACATCAACGTACGCTCCTTCACGACAAACTACGTGGCTGGCGGTTCCTGTTACGTTCCTAATCGCGAGGGACTGGGCGTTCCTCTGGAACTATCGCTGGCAGTACATAGCGATGCCGGCTTCGATCGTAAGGGCATGAACATCGTCGGATCACTTACCGTCTGTACCACCGACAATAATGGTGATTCGCTGTTCAATTGCGGACTGCCACGAACCATGTCAAAAGAACTGGCTGGCGACCTGTTGAACAATACTGCCAACGACATGCAGCGACTTTATGGTGTCCAATGGCCGGCACGTGAGCTGCGCGACCGCAACTACTCCGAGACACGCAATCCCGAGGTACCGAGTGCCATTCTCGAGACGCTGTCGCACCAGAACTTCGTGGATATGCGCTACGCACTCGATCCTAATTTCCGCTTCCAGCTGGCTCGTTCCGTCTATAAAACCCTGCTACGCTACATCTGCCGCAACCACGACAACGAATACATCGTCACACCATTGACACCTACCGACCTGCGCATCGAATTTTCGAAACGCAAGCCTGGAGAGGTAACACTGTCGTGGACACCCGTTAGCGATTCGTTAGAAGCTACAGCCGACGCCACCGACTATATTGTCTATACCGCCTGCGAGACAGCCGATTTTGATAATGGGCAGTTGGTGCATGGAACGTCATACACGACCAAGTTGGAGCCCGGCCGACTGTATTCTTATCGAGTAGCAGCAGCCAATCGTGGCGGACGCAGTTTCCCGTCAGCAGTCGTGTCTGCATGCTATAGTCCTACCGCCACGAAGACCATTCTCATTGTCGACGGTTTCCAGCGCGTAGCATCGCCAGCCGTCAAGAACACGGCCAAGGAACAGGGGTTCGACATGGAACAGGATATGGGTGTCAGCGACGGACTGACAGCCGGATGGGCAGGACGACAACTCATCTTCGACCGTAACAAGGCGGGCATTGAGGACTCTACAGGCCTGGGCTATGGTACCGACGAGATGGCTGGCACATTCGTAGCCGGCAACACATTCGACTATGTGAAGACACATGCCGAGACCATCCGCAATGCCCGATTGGACTGTAACATCATTAGTTGCAGCCGCGCAGCATTGGAGCACGGCTTTGTCGGCTTCAACGGCATTGACCTCATCGACCTCATACTGGGACTGGAACGCGCAGACGGCTACAGTCTTGGCAACTATCGGGCTTTCACGCCGAAATTAGTCCGCCAACTTTGGGACTACACGCAGAAAGGCGGTGCACTGCTGACGAGCGGCGCTTATGTGGGTAGCGAGATGAACAACTCGGAGTCACAGGCCGTTCTCTCCGAACTAACGAAATGCCGTTTTACTGGTATCGACAGTTATGGCAACGTCGTCAAGGGCTTAGGACTATCGTTCGACATCTTCCGTCAGCCTAACGAGCAGCACTACTGCGTACCACACACTGACATATTGGAACCCGAGCCAGGTGCCACATCGGTCATGGCTTATGCCGATGGTTATAGCGCAGCTGTTGCCTATAGTGGCAACGACTACCGTGCGCTGACCATGGGCTTCCCGTTGGAGTGCATTCAGTCTGAAACACTGCGGACGGCCATCATGCAAGGAATAATCAATTACCTTATTAATATTAACTGACTAAAGAAATGAAACCATGACAAAGATTCAAGCCAACGCTTCAGGCACAAGAAGCATCGAGATTACCGAGGAGCACCTGCACACCATCGAGGACTATCAGTTCTTCCGCGACCTCATCGACTCTACCGGATACGTTGATGAAGCCGTGCTCGATAAGTTAAAACTGAACATACGAGCCCTGTTGGAGTCGGAGACAGGTAAGGACAAACGCCTGCTCGACCTCTGCCTTGATGTCATATACCATCCCAACATGAAGGCCTATGGCCTACAGCAGCTCGTCATGCTCTACATCAACTGGAAGAGCAGCCATGGCAATAGTCTTGGAATGATGGAACAGGCTATTCAAGGAACTCCTCTAAACTAAGAGCTAAAAGTAAAATATCAGAATTAATGGAATATAGACTGACGGATTTTCTGCCAACGACGAAGAAAGAGTTGGAACTGCGAGGATGGGATGAGGTTGATGTCATTCTTTTCTCGGGCGATGCCTATGTGGACCACCCTTCTTTCGGCGCTGCCGTCATTGGCCGCACATTAGAGGCGGCAGGCTACCGCGTAGCCATCGTACCGCAACCCGACTGGCATGGCGACTACCGCGACTTCAAGAAGTTGGGGCGACCGAGGCTGTTCTTCGGTATCGCTCCCGGCTGCATGGACTCGATGGTAAACAAATACACAGCCGCCCGACGTCTGCGCTCCGAGGACGCATACTCGCCTGACGGTCGTCACGACATGCGCCCGGAATATCCCACGATTGTCTATACCAAGATTCTGAAAGAACTCTTCCCCGACGTCCCTGTGGTGCTTGGCGGCATTGAGGCTTCGCTGCGTCGCGTCACTCACTACGACTATTGGCAGGACCGTCTGCGTCCCTGTATCCTCTGCGATTCCGGTGCCGACATGATTACCTATGGCATGGGCGAGAAGACCACCCTCGAATTGGCCAGACAGCTCAGCGAGGGGCGCAGCATCAGCGACATCCGCGACATTCCGCAGACGGTGTATCTCTCCAGTAAAGAGGACATTCCTGGAGGCATCCGCGAAGACGACATCGTGCTCCACAGCCACGAGGAGTGCCTGCGCGACAAACGCTCTCAGGCCGAGAACTTCCGCTACGTTGAGGAGCAGTCGAACATGATGCACGCCAGCCGTGTCATCCAGCCTCTCACCTCTCACCTCTCACCTCTCACCTCTTGTGTAGTCATCAATCCGCCCTACCCTCCGATGACTACTCAGGAGCTAGACGCCTCCTTCGACCTGCCCTACACCCGTCAGCCGCATCCTAAGTACAAGGGCAAGCGTATTCCGGCCTACGAGATGATTAAGTTCTCCGTCAACATCCACCGCGGTTGTTTTGGCGGCTGTGCTTTCTGCACCATCTCAGCCCATCAGGGCAAGTTCATCACCTGTCGCTCCAAGGAGAGTATATTAAAAGAGGTGAAGCAGGTCATTGAGATGCCCGACTTCAAGGGCTACCTCAGCGACCTCGGCGGTCCCTCGGCCAATATGTACGGCATGCACGGCCGCAACAAGAATGCCTGTGAGAAGTGTAAACGTCCCAGCTGCATCCATCCGCAGATTTGTCCGAACCTCGACACCGACCACTCCAAACTGCTCGACGTCTATCATGCCGTCGATGCACTGCCAGGCATCAAGAAGAGTTTTATCGGCAGCGGCGTGCGCTATGACCTGCTGCTCTACCACAGCAAGGACGAAGCCGCCAACCGTGCTGCTCAGCAATACACCCGTGAGCTCATCAGTCGCCACGTCAGTGGCCGTCTGAAAGTGGCCCCCGAGCACACCAGCGACCGCGTGCTATATCTGATGCGCAAGCCGTCGTTCCAACAATTTTACGACTTCAAACGACAGTTCGACCGCATCTGCCGCGAAGAAGGCCTGCGTCAGCAGATCATCCCCTACTTCATCTCCTCACACCCTGGCTGCCACGAAGAGGACATGGCACAGCTGGCCAACCTGACACGCAAGCTCGGCTTCCATCTGGAACAGGTGCAGGACTTTACCCCGACACCTATGACGGTTTCCACAGAGATGTGGTACACAGGCTACAATCCCTATACTCTGGAGCCCGTCTTCTCGGCTAAGACGCCTCAAGAGAAGCAAGCCCAGAACCAGTACTTTTTCTGGTACAAGGATCAGCCCGGACAAAAACAGGGACAGAGGCGGAATCCCCAACAAGAGCAACGCCGCGCCCCCAAACAAGAACAGCGGCGCTCCTCTCAACAAGATCAGCGACGCGGTCCCAAGCAACGACCGAATAGCCGTCACAAATGATTTTCAAGAGCAAATATTTGGTAGTGTGCGAAAAAATGTCTACCTTTGCGGGCGATTTCAGAAATAGTATGGTTAGGTTCCGTAGCTCAGCTGGATAGAGCAACAGCCTTCTAAGCTGTGGGTCTCGGGTTCGAATCCCGACGGAATCACCCAAAAATCTCCCAGAACCGTAAGGCAACAAACGGTTCTGGGAGTTAAATTAAGAATAGGTTTAGTCCTTCACTCCTCAATGGCTGGCAACACACTAAAACAACAACTCAAAGTTCTCACCATCCCCGTCTTCATTGAGATGGCGCTGGTCATGCTGCTCGGTGCCGTTGACACCGTGATGCTTAGTCGTTACAGCGACAACAGTGTAGCAGCAGTGGGACTCGACAACCAGCTAATGTCACTCGTATTCCTTGTTTACCAGTTCTTCTCTATGGGCGCCGCCATCCTCTGTGCGCAGTACATCGGGGCAGGTCTGCGCAAGCAGCTGGTGCAGGTGGTGGGCATGGCGCTGGTGGTCAACCTCCTGCTCGGCCTCGGCGTCAGTGCGCTGCTATTCCTCTTTGCCGAGCAGCTGCTACACCTGATGGGACTGCGCCCCGAGCTGATGCCTGACGGACTGGTGTATCTGAAACTGACCGGTGCATTATCTTTCTTCCAGGCACTGTCACTCACGTTCTCCGCATCACTGCGCAGTGCCGACAAGGTAGTCTATCCTATGGTGGTAACGGGCATTGTCAACATCATCAACATCTTTGGCAACTACGCCCTCATCTTTGGCCGTTGGGGCTGTCCACAGATGGGTGTCGAGGGGGCCGCCATTGCAACGGCAGCCAGCCGAGCCATTGCAATGATACTGCTGGCAGCCATCCACTTCCGCGTACACATTACACGCTTCCCGTTGCGTTATTTCCGCCCCATGCCTTGGGACGAGCTGAAGAACCTCCTGCGCATTGGCATACCTGCCATGAGCGAGAACATCTCGTATAGCCTCTCACAGGTTGTCATCACCTTCTTCATCAATCAGATCAGCAACGAAGCACTGGCAGCCCGTACCTACTGCGCCAACATGATTATGTTCGTCTATCTATTCTGCCTTAGCATCACGCAGGGCGGCGACATCCTCGTGGGGCATCTCGTCGGACAGCGACGACATCAAGCGGCCTATCTGTTGGGCAACTATTTCTTCCGATGGTCCATGATAATAACCCTCACTGGCTCAGCCATACTAGCACTGACGGGACACAACCTTCTCAGTGCATTCACTGATAATCAAGAGATCATTACGATGGGTGTCTGGGTGCTCATTATCGACTGGTTCCTTGAAATCGGGCGAACGGCCAATATCTTTGCCGCCAGCACGTTGAGGGCTACGGGTGATACCGTCTATCCCTTCATTGTCGGTGTCATCTTCCAATGGGGCGTCGCCGTAGGCGTAAGCTACGTACTGGGCATTCCCCTCGGCTTCGGCCTTGTTGGCATGTGGATAGGCTTTATGCTCGATGAGAACATTCGCGGCATCATCCTCATGCGCCGCTGGCGTTCAGGCAAGTGGAAGTCCAAGGGATTCGTCAAAAACGATATGGCTGACTCATGGCAATGAATTCGAATTATCAACAAGAAACATAAAACTGATATGAAAAGAACTATTACAACTATTATCGCATTATTGCTGATTGCTACCATTGATGCCCAAACTGTGCTGAAGAAGGTATATAACGAGGACATCAACCCCATTGAACAGATAGACCAGACGCTTGTCAAAGCCCAGTCCGAAGGTAAGTTCGTCATTTGTCAGGTAGGTGGCAACTGGTGCCCATGGTGCTTGCGCTTTGCCGATTTCATCACCCGCGACACCACCATCAGCAAGGTTATCAACGAGAATTTTGAGTATATCCACGTAAACTATAATCCTCGCATGTCAGGTACAGAGGAACAACAGCTACAGGCTAAGACTCTGATGAAGCGTCTTAACAACTGTGGCCGTTTCGGCTTCCCCGTATTCGTCGTGCTTGATGAAGACGGCAAAGTGATACACATTCAGGACTCAAGCTTTCTGGAAGAAGGACAGGGTTATAATCAAGAGAAAGTACTGCGCTTCTTCAAGAATTGGACTCCCAAGGCCGTAAAGAACTGATTATTGCAGCGTGACGGCCATGAGGCCGATGACGACATCATTGGAGAGGGTGCGCAGGGTGAGCGACTTTAGCTTCTTCTGCGGATTCAGCGGCATGCTCAGTATCTGAGCAGCGCCACCGGGAATATAGCGGTCAGCGGCACCCTTGAGACCAAGCTCTGCACCCAGGTCGCGACTGACGAGGGGGCGTCCATCGGAACCTGCAAGATTCAGACAGACACGCAGTGGACGGGGGTTCGCAGCATAGAAAGCTTTGCCGTCAATGTAGTAGTCCTGCTCAATAGGGCACCAGTTGTCGGGATTGCGCAGCGGCAGAATGTCAGTCGTGCCGTCGTCGTAGGTAGCAATGACGAGACCGTTGTCGATGCGGCTCTGCATGTGGTTCGTCGAACCAGCCAGCAGCAGATGAGCCCACGAGGCGCTGACGACGTTGGGAACGTAGCCGCTGACGGGAATAGTGACGCTGTCGGGATAGTTGTCCCAGAGTGAGGTATAGATGATGTTCCGGCCCTCCTTGGGCGTGCGGAAGCCGATGCCACCGACAACTATATTGTCTTTATTGATAGATGAGCGGAACAGTGAGTCGTTGATGTCGGCCGTCAGCTCAGGATGACACCACTCGCCAATGCCCTGCACAGGAATCTGAAGCGTCGTGGTCTGCGGACGAGGCGAGAGGTACTTCTGCCTGAAAATGTCTGAGACGTTGGCGTTGAACAGCGTGTCGAGCACCTGAGGACAGGCTATCATATCGATGACGGGCACTTGGAGACCATACTCGGGCCTTTCCTTCACGACTGGGTCAACGAACCTCAACACCTTCTCAGGCACCTTGCACTCAATGACCTGATGTTGCTCGCTGGTACCCTCGGTGTCGCGATAGCCCCAGCGGTCTACGTTCTGACGGACAACAATCTTCAGCGGCTGGCGGAAGTTCTGGGTAATCTCGTAGCGCTCCACCCCGTCCTTGCGTATGTATTTATAAGAAAGGTAGGGGGTGCTGATGCTGACGCTATCCCACGAGCTCGGGAAGCCCGGACGGATATAGCACACGCCGTCAAGCGCCTGCGGAATGATGCCAAAGAGGCCCTGTAGAAGCGTGCGCGAGGAGATGCCGATGCAGTCGCCAAAGTCGCGATAGCACTCACCACGGGCCGCGTCGTACTTGCTGATTTGTCCGAAATTGCCCGGACATTGTCCGTAGTACATTTGGTCCATCACGTTACCCATCAGCAAGTCGTAGCCTTCAGTGTTGCGTCCAGCCTCAAAGAAGGCCAGCGCCGTGTGCATGACCTCGGCCGCCGCCACGTTGTTGATGCTCCATGAATAGGGCATCCAATTGCTGGTGGCAATGGTGCGATAGCCCGTATCGGCCACGCGAATATGGGGGATGTGGCTCCTCACCCATCCTGTAGCCTCGTAAGCCTGCTGTGGCGTGCAGGCGCCACAGTCGATAGGTGTATAGACACTCCAGACGGCAGGGTTCTCGTGCAGTCGCTTGAGTCCCATAGCGTCCTGATACTCAGCCCAATGCCCACCTTCCCCGGGATAGAAGAAGCCGACATCACCTTGTGAGGGGTCGGTGCAGGCTATCCACAGCCGCTGATTCATAGCCTTGAGGATAGCCTCGGCCTCCTGACGGTAAGGCTCTGGATTCTCGCCGATGATTTCGGCAATACGGGCAGCCAACTTGTTGCCGCGATAGTTGTAAGCGGAGCTATGCGTCACAGCGCCACCATTATAATATAGGGCGTCCGAAGCCCAGATACAGCAATAGGCATCATAGAGGTGGTCACCATCGGGGTCGTAGTTGCGCTTCTCCCACGCTAAGTGCGACGTAATGACAGGCCACATCTTACGCATATAGGCCGTATCGGCATCATACTGGAAGTGCCACAACAGCTCGTCGATGTAGTTCAGGTTCATGTCGTAGTGATGCATCTGGTCGTTGCGCTCCGGGTTGCGGCAGATGTAGCCGTTGGAGTACATCTGCGTGCCCCAGCGTTTCTCGGCACGGGCCATGTTCAGCTTTGCATCCTGCGATGGATGGGGAATGGTGGGTTCTACATTGGTCACCTGACTCTTGGCGTAGGCATCGAAATGCGATTGCTGGCGATCGTTCCATCCCAGCACGTCGCCTACGTAGGCGGCACGCCAGCCTGCCAGCGGCATGCGCCACCCAATGCAGCCGTGCAACCACGTCTGTCCGTCCCAGTCGCCATCGGCAGCAAAGGCCAAGGCACTGCCCAAAGTATTGACATAGGGGTCAGGCGTCTCGAACTTGATGCGCTCGGAGAGCTGGCTGTTATACGCAACAGCGTTCATGAAGAGCCGATGCGCCTCGTCGTCCGTCACATTGGCAATCTTATTGATGGAATCAATGACAAAGTAGGTTCCATGAGTCCCCTTTTCCTGCAGTCCAGTGCCCACAGGCGGACTTACCCACTCGCGTGTCACAAGGTCTTTCTCATCGGCGGCAGCCTCAAAGACACCCGGCTTGTCGGCACCGATGTCGCCATTTCGGCTCAGCTTCGGATTGGCTATGGCACAGACACGCGCTTCGAAACGTGCCGGCTGCGCGAAATGACGGTCGTCGAACAGCCAGACGCCACCCTCTTGGTTCGGACAAGCCACCACCTGCAGCGCCAGTTCGGCATCCTTGCCCCAGCGATGGTCCTTCAGGCTATAGATGCGCATACCGTTGACATAGGTAGCCCTGCAATAGTCCGTAGAGTCGAGGGCCACGCCGTTGACACGGAAGCGGATGTTACGGTGGTAGTTCTTCTTTGCGACGGCAAAGACCGGACGGTCACTGGTCTCAATGCGGTAGTCCGTCCATCCGCCATAGAGGGCACGGGTGAAGCGGTTCGTGCCGTTTTCGCAGACGAAACCACCGTTCTCTGGGCGATATTGCCCGAGAACGGCCATTGCCGATGTCAGCAGCAGAGTCAGTAAGAACAGTCTTCGCATACGCAGGAGAGGATGATGACAGTTGCAAATATACACAATTCCGGCCAATTACGACGGTTTTTGCCTGACTTTATGTCTATTTTTGAGAATTATTAAGGTATAGTCGTTTCAAAAGTTGCCAACCATGCTCAGGAAATACTGGTGGATACGTGTGTCACTGTCCAGTTCCGGATGGAATGATGTGGCAAGTTGGTTCTGCTGACGCGCAGCGATGATATGTCCGTCGAGAGTGGCAATCGGCTGGCATGCTTCCGTCAGCACCGCCTCAATGTAGGGCGCGCGGATAAATGTCATGGGGACGCCGTCGCCAACACCTTCGACACTGCCGACAGCATGGAAACTGCCTAACTGACGGCCGTAGGCATTACGCCGCACACTGATGTCCATGGTGCCAAGACGTCCCTCCGAGAGCAGTATCATACCAGCACAGGTTCCAAAGACGGGCAGTCCACCGAGAATGGCCTGACGAATGGGCTCCAGCAGACCAAGTTCCCGTAGTAGCCGCATCTGCACCGTGCTCTCGCCGCCAGGCAGGATGAGACCGTCCTTCGGCTGCTGCCAGTCTGTCAACTGGCGCACCTCGAACGTCTCAACGCCTAACCGCTGTAACACCTGCTCATGCTCTATGAATGCCCCTTGCAGGGCCAGTACAGCTATTCTCACCTTTTTTTACCCTTTTACTTTTTTACTTTCTTACCTTTTCCTACTTTCCTCTTTCTGCCATCAGGAGTTCAATCTCGTGCTCGTTGATGCCCACCATGGCCTCACCGAGATCCTCAGAGAGCTCTGCCAACAGCTTAGCATCCTTGTAGTTGGTCACGGCCTGGACGATAGCGGCAGCACGCTTACGGGGATTGCCGCTCTTGAAGATGCCGCTACCCACGAATACGCCCTCGGCACCCAGCTGCATCATCAGCGCAGCATCGGCAGGCGTAGCCACACCACCGGCAGCAAAGTTCACCACGGGCAGTTTTCCGTTCTCATGCACATACTTCACCAACTCATAAGGTGCCTGTAACTGCTTGGCGGCTTCAAAGAGCTCGTCCTCGCTCATCGACACCAGACGACGGATCTCGCTCTGCATCAGTCGCATGTGGCTGACGGCCTGTACCACATCGCCCGTACCCGGTTCGCCCTTGGTACGAATCATGGTAGCACCCTCGGCAATACGGCGCAGAGCCTCGCCCAGGTTCTTGGCACCACACACGAAGGGTACGTCGAACTGTGTCTTATCAATATGGTAGATGTTATCGGCAGGACTCAGCACCTCGCTCTCGTCGATATAGTCGATCTCAATAGCCTGCAGAATCTGCGCCTCGGCAATGTGGCCGATACGGCACTTCGCCATGACGGGAATGCTCACCGCCTCCTGAATGCCGCGAATCATCTTGGGGTCACTCATTCTGCTGACGCCGCCAGCCGCACGGATATCGGCAGGAATCCTCTCCAGCGCCATCACGGCACATGCACCGGCCTCTTCGGCTATGCGAGCCTGCTCCGGGGTTGTCACGTCCATTATCACTCCGCCCTTCAGCATCTGAGCCAACTGGCGATTAAGATTCACTCTTTCCTGTTTGTTTGCTTCCATTTTTTCGGTCTTGATTGATTAAAACGGCTGCAAAGTAACAACAATCCAGCGACAAAAAAAACAGGAGTTCCCATTCTGATAAATGAAAACTCACTTTGGAAAAATGGAACAGCTAGCAGCCTACCCCTTCCTGACGGTGCTGGGTGCCTTGCCCGTCTGCTTCTTATAATAGCGCGACAACTGGGCCT
>Ga0265298_10002744_pt1 | contig 24036 bp, 21 predicted proteins | sample AusTroGonzalo_MG_3_FD_193486 | JGI IMG/M metagenome (GOLD analysis project Ga0265298, IMG submission 193486) | Bovine rumen microbial communities from tropical cattle in Woodstock, Queensland, Australia - Gonzalo_01 | ecosystem: Host-associated > Mammals > Digestive system > Stomach > Rumen ...
CTCTCACACTCATCAACGACAGGGACGAGTACGAGATATCCAAGCTCCCGTGGCTCGACAACGTCAGGGTGCTGAACCCTGCTACCGAGGACGTCACATGCCTGAGGACATATCTCATGCCCAGCTTGGTGAACATCCTAAAGCACAACAAGCACCGCGACCTGCCCCAGAGGATATTCGAAGTAGGCAACGTCGTAAGGAACGATGTCACAGAAGCACACCTCTGCGCAATGGAGACCGCATCCAAGGTATCCTTCACCGGAATCAAATCCATAACCGAATCCGTCCTCAGGGAGATGGGCTGCGAGTACGAGCTCAAGCCCACCGACATCAAGACCTTCATCGACGGAAGGGGCGCGGAGATCTACTTCAAGGGCAAGTCCATCGGAATGTTCGGAGAGATGGCCATCGATGTGGTGACAGGCTACGAGATCACCCATCCCATCGCTTTCCTCGAGATCGACCTCGGACCTATTATAGCCGAGCACAAGGATACCATGTTCTGATAACATGGAAGCAGGCGAGAAATTCCCGGCGTTCGTTCTCCAGGACGAGAACGGAGACACCTTCGACAGCAAGACACTGGCAGGAAAGAGGTACGTGATCTACTTCTACCCCAGGGACAACACCGGGGGCTGCACAAGGGAGGCTGTCGCATTCAGCGAGAACAAGGATGCATTCGATGCCCTCGGCATCCCGGTCATAGGGGTCAGCAAGGATTCGGTGGCGTCCCACAGGAAGTTCATCGATTCCAAAGGCCTTAAGATCAAGCTGCTGAGCGATCCCGACCATAAGCTCCTGGAGGAGGCCGGGGCCTGGGGCACCAAGATCATGTACGGAAAGGAGACCACAGGAACCATCAGATCCACATTCATCGTTGGCGCCGACGGTAAGGTCGAAGCAGCATGGAAGAAGGTCAAGGTCGACGGCCACGTCGATAAGGTCCTTGAGAAAGTGAAGTCGCTCTGATCAGATCAGATTTCCAACATTCAAAATGTAGTTGGGATCGAGGATGCTCTTGATCCTGATTATGTCATCTACGGCCTCTTGGCCGTATCTTTCCTTTATCTGATAGTTCTCCATCTTTCCGGATTCGTTGGTGATGCCTTCGGCAACATCCTCCGAGACATAGATGTCCGCCTCTGTGATTATTCCGAACAATCCCTCAGAACCTATGAAGAGATCGATGAGATCCATTCCGTCCCCGATCTTAGGTCCGACGACCCCGTCCGAAGTGTACGAAGGCAGATTGAACGAGAAGTAGTTCCTTCCGGCCACCAGCACCATGTTCCTGCCGTCGGCAAAGAACTCTCCGCGCCTGATGGTCGTGAACGTGCCGTCAGAGAAGACGACCCTGATGCTGCGGACGTGATCGCGGATATCCGAACGGTTCACCGCTATGCATCCGCCGACCGTCGAAGAAGGCGATACCTTCACAGGGAATCTCATGGACGTGTAATCCTCTTCGAAGGGTTTCGAGATGACATCCATCTTCGAATTAGCGACCATATCGTTGAAGGTCGAGATCGGTGTGCATGCCAGAGCCCTAACGAATATTCCGTTGGAATCCTTTCCTACTCCGACGACACCGCGCAGATACTCCATGGACATTATGTCTCCGCCGCTGGGCACCGCACCTCCGCGGCCGCCGGTACGGTTGCCTGCGATGGTCACTTTCGTGTTGCCTTTATTGGCGTAGCGTATGCCTTCGCGTAGCTCCGTCTCATCGTTGGGCAGTATGACATATCTGGCGTGGCCCTTGATAGCGGAACCGTCGCTGAGATATCTGGCATCGCCGCGGACCTTATCCCTGAAAAACATTCACTCATCCTCCATGCGAGGTATCATCGCAGCCATCACGGACTGCTCGGTCAAAGTCTTGCGGTCGAGAAGACCTTTGCTGAGAAGACCTATCGCACCCTGCTTCTTTCCGATCTCAGTGTTACCGTAGACTTCTTTCATCGCGTCGCCGACGGTCATCCCCTTCCTGACAAGTTCCGCTACCGCATCGGGATATCTGAATCCCGAACCCTGTCCGAAGGTCATCCTTCCGTCCCTGGTCAGGATCGTGCAATGCTGTATGTCATAAAGACCGTCGAGCATCTCGAACACACCGGCCTCGATCCCGACGGCCATATCGTGGTCGCCCAGTGCTGCCTTCGCACGGTTGACCGAACCCTGATGCGTCTGATCCCCGAAGGGCTGAAGAGGGACTCCGCTGGGAACATCCACTCCGACGACTTTCACCTCGCCGTATATGCGCTCCATGACCGCGCGCACCGCGGCGACCTTGACATGATTGGCGGAACCTACTGCGATATCCAGGACATCGCCCCTGCCGGAGCGGCTGTAGCTTCCTTCTAAAATGGAAGAAGCGCTGATCTTCTCCCCGGTGTGGGCCTTCACCAACGGTACTACTGACAGCTCGAGAGGCTTGAGTCCGCGCTTGGCCCTCTCCTCGTTGATCTTCATCCCGTTGCCGAGCGTCTCTTCTGATACGACAAGGATGTCCACATCGTCCATCATGGCCGCAGGCCCGTAGATGTCATCGATCTCGAAGAGCTCGTAATCGCCTTTGCCGTAGAGATACTTCTGGAGCTCCGCCTTGCGGTTGTGCAGACTGACAAATGATTTCCTTCCCTCGGCGGCCATCCTGTCAGAGGTTATTCCAACCCTTACAAGATCGCCGACCTCGAACGCTCTGTCGAGAAGGGCCTTGTGTCCGTCATGGAGTATGTTGAATGTGCCTGCTACTGCGGATATCATTTCCAACCGAACCATAGGGCGATTACGACGACTCCGACCAGGATTATCTCCAGGACCAGATACTTGCGCAGCTTCTTCTTGACATCATCCCCGGCGGTGTCCTTGCAGTAGTCGCTGCAGAACTTTCCCTCTCCGATGAATGCCTTACCGCAGACCTCACAATGCCTGTGCTGCGGGATCTTCTCTGTGAACTCGGCCATGTTATCATTCACACTCCCTACGATCTACTTCGTTTTGAACTATTATCATGCAATGGTCCGCATGCAGACTGTACGGGCCTATGCGTATCCTGTCGGGGGAATGGGCGAGCAGATACTCTTCCTCCTCCTCGGTGAGGTCGCGGTTATCCCCCAGGACGAATATCGGGTTCTCAGGGAAATCGTATTCCCTGCAGTCCACACCGTCCTCCTTAAGATATACGAACTCACCCTTCTCCGACAGCTTATCGATGACGTCGTTGAAGGACATCTTCGTGACGAACACTCCCGGCGACGATCTGATCTCCTCGCCCGGAGACACCTTCTTCATGAGGGCGTTCCTGATGAGAGACGAGGTGCTGCGCTCGTCGGGATTGAGATACCTGAGGCTCTCCCCCTTGAATATGACGGTCTTCGGAGGGTCGTCCCCTCCTTCCAGCACCAAGTATGCCTCCACATCCTTGCGGAGGTTGTGGCTGAGGAAGAATGCCGAGTTGACGCACCTTACCAGGATATCCAGCCTTCCGGCTCCGCCTGCGATGTCATCCAGTTTGAAATCTGCTGTGGAAACTGCCTTATGGCCGGTTATCACGAAGTACCTCATTCGGATCCCTGGAGTTCCTTGAGGCTGTCTAGGTCGATACCGCCCATCTGCTTCATGAGCTGCTTACGCATCTTACGGTCCTTTCCGACGGACTTCATCATCTTGCTGCTCTGGTTGTACTGCTTGAGCAGCTCCTTGACGTCGTGGTTGGTGACTCCTGCACCGTCCGCGATCCTGTCGATGCGCTTGGATTTGATGATCGAGGGATCGTCCTTCTCCTGCTCGGTCATGGAATCCATGATGATCTTGAATACCGTGAGCCTCTGCTGTGTGGCCTCGTAATCCACCTTGTCGCCCATATCGGACATTCCGGGGATCAGGCTCATCAGCTTCTCGAGGGTTCCCATCTTGCTCATGGCCGACATCTGGTAGTACATGTCGTTCAGGGTGAAACGGCCCTTCATCATGTTCTGGGCCACACGCTCCATGGCCTCCTGGTCGTCAATCTCCTCAGAGGCCAGCTGGACCAGAGCGGAGAGGTCCCCCATACCGAGGAGCCTTGATATGAATCTCTTTGCATCGAATGCCTCGAGGTCGCGGATGTGCTCACCGACTCCCAGGAACACTATCCTGGCGTTGGTCTTCTGGATGGCCGAGATGGCTCCTCCTCCCTTTGAGGTTCCGTCCATCTTTGTGAGGATGACTCCGGTGACACCCACGGCGTTGTGGAAGGCCTCTGCCTGAGGTCCTGCCTGCTGTCCCACCTGCGAATCGAGAACGAGGATCCTCTCTTCGGGCTGTGCGACCTTGGCGATCTGCCTTATCTCCTCGATGAGGTCGTCCTCGAGAGCATGACGTCCGGATGTATCGATGATAACGATCTGCTTGTGTTTGAAGGCCTCTTTTCCCCTCTTGACGATGGCAGCCGCATCCTTCTCTCCGGGTTCGCCGTAGACATCCACACCGACCTTCTCACCCAGCTGTTTCAGCTGGTCGAGAGCTGCGGGCCTGTAGACATCGGCTCCGATGAGTCCGACCGAGAATCCCTTCTTGCTGAAGTATAATGCGAGTTTACCGGTAGTCGTGGTCTTTCCCTGTCCGTACAGACCAACCATCATGATGGTCTGGGGTTTGAGCTGCAGACCCTCGCCGTTGTTGACGAGCTTGACCAGTTCCTCGTAGATGATCTTGGTTACATGGTCCTTCATGCTCCTTCCGGCCTCTGGCGGCTCGTGAAGAGCACGTTCCTTGACATTGTTGGTGACCTCGATGACGAGCTTTACGTTCACATCGGCTTCCAAGAGCGCACGCTGGAGATCCTTGCACAGATCATTTACCAGCTCGTCATCTATCACAGATGCCTTGCCGATACGTCCGAGTACGTCCCTCAGCGATTTTCCTAAACCTTCTAAGACCATGGTTAACGCCCCCTCATACGCGCACGCGTAAAAAAGGATATTGTATGAATGTCAGTAATTTTGCGAGAAAGGTTGGGGGACCGGTCAGTATAAAGAAGGGATGGGATGCACTCTACAGTCTGACCGTATCCCTGTAATGCTGATATTATCCTACAAGATATTTAATCGTTCTTAGGAAAATTAAGGTAATATCATTAATAATTATTGTAAAGTGTTTAATGTTATTTGATGTGAATTAACATCTTTCTAAAATTGGTATTACCTTGGATGTATGATGGCCATTTCCGCCACTCCTGGATTGTCCGCCAACCCCTTTCAGCAGCACGAAAAACCGGGAGAATTGCCCTTGTTCTAGCCATGATATCCGGTCCCGCTGATGTGCGAAAGCTCAGACATTGACCGATGTATAGGACGTCAAAATGAAGACGCTAATGGGATGAAAGGAATTAAAGAAAATCAAGAAAGGGGCCGAAGCCCCTATGAAGTTTAAGATCAGAGGTAGCCTGACTTCTGGAGGGCCATAAGGTCCTCGGTGGAGAGCTTCTCTCCGGCCTTGAAGCGCTCGAAGATCTCCTTAGCCTCTTTCTTGCCGGACTCGTCGACCCTCTTCTTCTTGACGCTGTTCTTCTTGTTCTTGAAGGCAGCTGCATCCTTGTCCATCTCGTGAACGGACTTAATCTGCTCGATGTGCTTCTTGTGCTCCTCATCGGCTGCCTGCTTGCACTCGATGAACTTGGCCTGGGCTGCGTCGGCTTCCTTCCTGAGCTTGTCTGCCTGCTCGTAGTAGCCGATCATCCTGTCGTGAGCTGCCTGTGCCTGCTCAGCGTACTCGGATACCTGGTGGTGGTAGGTCTCTGCCTGGGCCTTCGCCTCTTTGAGCTGTGCGATGAGATCCTTCATCTCGTCATTCTGCTCGTAGGTCTTCTCCCTCTCCTCGATCTGCTTTGCGAGGACGGAGATCTGCTTGACGATGCCGTTCTCCTTGTCTTTTCCAAGGGGCTGCGTCTGCTGCATGTATTCGAGATCCTGGAGCTGCTTCTTCAGCTGCTTGAGGGGGACCTGATCCTTCTCCTCAGCCTTCTCAGTCCTGTAAGGTGCGAGCTGCTCTTTGAGTGCGGTGACCTTCTGGTTCCACTCGTCCCTGAGCTCCTTCGTCTCCCTTACTTTCTGGTTGTAGGAGTCACGCTCCTCCCTGCACTTTCCTGCCTCGTCGACAAGCTCCCTGACCTGTGCGTTGAGTGCGTCCCTCTTGGCCTTCCACTCTTTGGTCTGGTTGTTGAGCTCGTCCCTGAGCTTCCTGTGCTTCTCTGCATCGTCGTTTGCGATGCTGCGCTTCTCCTCCATTGCGGTGAGGTCTTCCTCGGAAGCGATCGCTGTCTCTCCCTCGGCGGTAACCTGCTCGGTAACCTCTGCTGCCTGCACCTGCTCTTCCTGAGAATTCTGCTGCTGAATGTCCTCCACAAAATCTTCCATAAATGTTCAACTCTCTATGTTCGCATTGACCATGAGATAAGCATGGCCCACTTTAATCACGCATAATAAGATGTTATTTATAAAGATTTGGGAAACCGCCACGCTGGCTCGGAATCTAAACGGTATATACTCGAACCTCCAATAAGGTGCTATGAACAAGGAGTTCCAAGTGGATGAATCCGGAATGACCGCTGACGGCTACAGGGTGCTCAATCCTGCAAGCAAGAAGTCGATGTATCTGGGCAACCTCGTCACCTTCGCGATCCTCGCGGCGGTGGCAGGGCTGGTCATCTACTTCTCGGATGCGATATTCGGAGAATCCAAGGATCTGGGCTGCGCCATAACTATGATCCTTCTGGTTCTGGCCACGGCATACCTGATAATCGGGCCGCAGATATTCTACAGGCGCTACCGCTACAGGCTGGATGACGATAAGGTGGAGATAAGGCGCGGGATACTGATCATCACCCATACGCTGGTCCCGATAGAGAGGATCCACCAGGTCCAGGTCGGCAAAGGGCCCATCAACAGGCTCTTCGGACTGGCCGATGTCAACATCACAACTGCCGGAGGCACTGCGAAGCTGGAATTCCTCGATGAGGACACGGCAGAGAGCATCGCCTCTAAGCTGAACGAATATGTCGTGAAACTCCTGAAGGAACGTGACTGAAAGTGGATCCCGAGACCCCTGAAGAGACGACGGCCCAGGACAGCGTCATAGTCCTGAGGAATCATCCTACGGTGATCCTGTCGAATCTGATCACAGCAGCGATAGTCATCTCGTTTGTCGTAGTGATCAACATAGGCAACATCAAGCCCGAGTCCGGCGAGATCGAGATACAATGGTGGTACCTTCTCCCGGCAATCGGAGTGTTCCTGTTCATCACATTCATCTTCTGGAGGAGATGGAAGCTCACCACGTTCACCTTCAACGACAACGAGATCTATGTCAAGAGAGACACCATATTCAAGTCGGAAGTCCATATCCAATACCCCAAGCTGGCCTCGGTCAACGTCAGGAGGAACCTCTTCCACCATCTGTTCGGCACGACGCAGCTCCTGTTCAACGTGAACTCCTCAGTAAATTCCAACAGAGCAGAAGCTTCCATCACGCTGAAATCGGACGAGGCGGACTGGCTCCGCGAATCCATATCCTCGAGGATCTTCAAACGCGAGATGGTTATGGAGGAGGAGAAGGTCCACGAGACCTTGGTCCAGATCAGCAACTTCGACGTCATACTCCACGGTCTGTTCGGCCAGCCCACCGTCCAGTCCATCATCGGATTGATAGCTCTGGCCTATTCTATATTCACATTGAGAACAGGCAACGGCGCCGGTTCGATCGTTGCCATAATACTGTTCCTCTTCACCACGATCGGACCCTGGATCAGGACCATATTGAGATACTACAATTATCGTATCTATAGGGTGGACGACACCATCACGGTGGAGAGCGGACTTATTAGCAACTACCGCAGCTCCTTCAACATCAAGAAAGTCAATTCAGTACGCATACGCCAGCCCCTTCTGGCCAGATTCATGGGCAAGGCCGTTCTCGAAGCGGAGGTAGTAGGTCTGGCCGACAAGGAAGGACTCCCCCTGCTCTGCCCCCTCAAGGGCAAGGATGTGGTCCTGGACCTTAGCCGGCAGCTGGTTCCAGAATTCCTGTTCGAATGCGACCGCCACAGCCAGCCTAAGATGGCAGCGGTCCCGACCGTCATGTACAAGGTGCTGCTCTCAGCCGTACTGGTGGCGATCGGAGCGGCGGCATTCCTGTTCATGGAGCACAACGGTTACGAGGAAGATTTCGTCAGGTACGGAACGTACATCCTGTGTGCGGTCTGCGCCATAGTCCTGCCTCTCCTGCTCATCATCCATGGCCTGCTAGCACAGGGCAATCGCGAGTTCGCCATGGGCGAAGAGACGTTCATGATGATCATAGGCGCTTACGACAGGGAGACCGACTTCATAAGGTACGACAAGGTGCAGATAAGCGTCGTGAGCGCAGGGCCCGTCCAGAGAAGGTACGGGGTGGCCCAGTGCACCGTATCGCTGATGTCATCCGCAGGTGCCAGAAACCTGAAGTCTGGCATATTCCTCAGAGAAGAGCTCGACAAGGTCCCGGAAGAGGTCATGGCGAGGATCAGGGACGGAAGGTACGACTACCGTAAATACCTGTGAACGCGCGCGCAACACTCTTATAAGAAACGCCCGATGACCATCCGATATCAATGAGCAACAGCTGTCCCCTTGATTATAGATACGGACGCGCCGACATGAAGGCCGTGTTCTCGGAAGAGAGCCGTATCCAGAACCAGATGTACGTAGAAGCCGCCCTGGCCAGGGCACACGCGTCCCTCGGCACCATATCCGAAGCGGATGCGAAGGAGATCACCCGCGTGGCGAGCTTGGATGTCGTCTCGGTAGACAGGATTAAGGAGATCGAGAAGGAGACGAGGCACGACCTCATGGCCATGGTCAAGGCCATGACCGAGAAATGCGAGGGAGATGCCGGGAAGTACGTCCACCTGGGAGCTACATCCAACGATATCGTAGATACGGCCACAGCATTGCAGATCAAGGGTGCAATGGAGATCATCCTGAAGGATGTCGAGGACTTCATCTACACACTAGCAGTCATAGCAAAGAGGGAGAGGGACACCCTCGAGATCGGAAGGACGCATGCTCAGTTCGCTATCCCCATCACATTCGGTTTCAAGATAGCCGGATACATCGCAGAGATGATCAGGCACAGGGAGAGGATCATCGAATGCATGCCCAGGGCATGCGCGGGAAAGATGGCGGGTGCCGTCGGTACCGGAGCTGCACTGGGAAAGAACTTCTTCGAGATACAGAGGAGGGTAATGCAGGACCTTGAGCTCACATACGAGCCCGCAGCGACACAGGTCGTCGGACGCGACAGGTACACGGAGGTCATCTGCCTGATGGCCAACATCGCGACATCCATCGAGAGGTACGGTACCGAGGTCAGGAACCTCCAGAGGTCCGAGATCGGTGAGGCCTCCGAGTTCTTCGACGTGAAGAAGCAGGTCGGAAGCTCCACGATGGCCCAGAAGCGCAACCCCATGAACTCCGAGAACTGCTGCGGACTCGCAAGGGTGGTAAGGGGATTCGTCACACCCACATTCGAGAGCCAGGTGCTCTGGCACGAGAGGGACCTTTCCAACTCGTCCACAGAGAGGTTTACCCTGCCCCATGTTTTCATTCTCACTGACGAGATCCTGAAGAAGATGAATTGGATCTTCGAGGGTCTCGAGGTACACGCCGACAAGATGCTGGAGAACATCGAATCGTCCAGAGGACTCGTAATGGCGGAGCCTCTGATGATGAAGCTCACTGAGAAGGGAGTCGGAAGGCAGGATGCCCACGAGATCATCAGGGAATCCGCAATGGTCGCAGAGGACCAGAAGAGGCACCTCAGGGATGTGCTCCTGGAGAGGGAGGACCTCAAAGGCGTCCTGACCAAGGAGGAGATCATCGCCACCATGGACGCAGCCAACTACGTAGGCGGTGCAAGGGAGATCGTCGACAAGATGGTCGAGGCCGCCGAGAACGTCACAGGGAGGACGGTTGACTGATGATGGCCCAAGCCCGCCACGGGATGATAATAGGCGCCGTCGTAGGTGCCGCACTGGGCGCATTCATGTTCGCCAACGGCAGCCCCTGGTTCATGATCCTCATCATGACCCCTATCGGAGCTGTCATGGGTGCTGCTCCCTGGCTTCTCAAACCGAAGCAGGAATGAAATCTTATTAAAAATCCAAAGGTCGCTCGCAGGAGCGACCTCTTTTATTCAAAGTTTGTTTCCGGCGTGGTCCCCGGGCGTCACGTAGAAGATGTCCTCCACCTTCATCTTGACGAGGTTCTTCGCAGGGTATGTCTCCTTCTTGGAGTGTGCGATGGCCACTGCCTTCTCGTAATCCGCTCCGGAGTTCTCGATGGTGACGGATCCCTTGATCTGGTAGGACTCCTTGAAATCCCTGGTCCAGATATAGAACGCCGCTTTGGGGTTCTCCTTGAGGTTCGCAAGGGTCTTGTTGAGATAATTATCAATGAGCCAAATGTTACCATCATCGCCCATGAAGATCATCCCTACGGGGACGACGTTGGGTGTTCCGTCCTTAGACGCGGTAGCGAACGAGATTATGCCTGTGGCCTTCATCTCTTCAAGCATCTCTTCGGTGAGTTTTGCCATGCACAGCGAATGCCGTTACGACGTATTTATGAACATCTGGCATCCGGCACCTGATGAAGTTCAGTTGCACGGATGCTGAAAGGTTTTTATTAGGGTTCATAGTACGGGGAATTACCCGGGATTCTCAATGGGCAAGTAGATCAGCCCGGTTAGATCGCTTCGTTCGCAACGAAGAGGCCGCGAGTTCGAATCTCGCCTTGTCCACTTTTTTTATCCAGCCAGATACCCAATTTGCACCTACCATACTGTCCACCCTTTTCTTGGTCACTGTCCACCCATTTCCTGAGACTGTCCACCAGTCGCATTTGGTGCACTGTCCACCTTTGAATCGCCCTTTTCGGGCGACTCGGTGGTGTCGTTCTTCCTCCAGACCGCGCGGGCCTTAGCCCCCGGGTTTATCGGTTTCAGGGTTTCCTGACTACGAAGAAGTAAACAGCTGCCCCTATCATGACAACCGCTACTATTACTCCAACGATGATCCAAATATTGATGTCATTAGACATTTCACCGCTAGTGCCTTCCTTGAACATCTTGGCTTCACCGCTATCCGGATCCAATGCAACATAATAGTCGGGATCATCGGAGAAGAAAATCTTTGCAGGATCTACACCAGGGTTGTTATTACCGAAGTTTTCAGTGAACTTTTTGCTCGCTTTGGCCAGCTTGATACCGATAGAGGAGCCCCCGTCGAACATACTGCATTTCAGCACTTGACCCTCACGGAGGAACACGTTGTTTCCGTCCCTGTTCGCGGTGTTGTCATTGATGACAATCAAACCCTGGATTTCGACTGTGTTGTCTCCATCGGCACCCACAAGCAGACCTCCGCCATCCAGCCGGGCGCTGTTGCCTGTCATCCTGATGCCTTTGATCACGACGTTGGCACCGTTGTTCATATACAGGCCACCACCGCAGTTATTGGCATAATTGCCTTCGAATACCACATCGCCCAGGTAGCAATTGCCGCCGTAGAGTCTTACGGCCCCTCCGGAATCCGGAGCGCTGTTGTTCCTGAACACCGTATCTGACAGGTAATCGATGGTGCTGTTCTCAGCGTAGATCGCTCCGCCGTCGAAGCCGCAGTGGTTGCCTTCGAAGGTGCATCTAATTATGCCCAGATGGCTTTCTTCCAGATAGATCGCTCCGCCGTCATTGTCATCGTCCTTCTTGGTGTAATTTTCCGAGAAGCTGCAGTCTGTGAAGTATGTGAGGTCCGTTTCATCGGTCATGCCTTCGGCAAAGACCACACCGCCGTCGCCGTCGCAGTAATTATCCTCGAAGGCGCATCTTACGAAACCGTAGTCGCTGTGATCCGAGTACAGCACACCGCCGTCGCCATCATCAGCATGGTTTCCGGAGATCTCCGTTCCGGTTATTACGGCCCAAGCTTCGTTCTCCAGATAGATCGCACCGCCGTCGCCGTCACAGGAGTTATCCGTGATCTTCCCTCCGTTCATCATCACCAATGCGTATTTCAGGTAGATCGCACCGCCGTCGCCGTCGGAATAGTTGTCGGTCACGATCACATCGTCGAGTTGGATGTTCGAGCCGCCTTTGATGTAAACGCACCCGCCGTCCTCCGCGCGTCCTCCGGTAAGCGTTCCGTTGCTGATGTATACCTTACTTGCGCCGGAGATATCGAACAGGCGCCTGTCGTCGTCATCCCCTTTGAAACCGCATCTGTCTATCTTGTGGCCTTTCAGATCTATGTAGAGGAATTTCTCCTTGATCTGTATGGCGGGACTATCGGATTCGTCCGTGATGTCATTGGCCAATGCGATGACCGCGCCTACGGAGGCGGAGGAGATTGCATCCTTCAGTTCGCCCCATGTCGATACCATTATCTCGTCGCCGTCGGCATCCGACATATCGGCAGGGACGAGGGCCACTGCCGATATTGCCATCAGCAGTGCTGCCAACATCACAGTCAGCTTGAAGCGGGCCGAATCCTTTGCAATCTCCATCCTGTCCCTCCTTTCACTGATTCTTGGATCTCTTGGACCTCAGGATCTGTGCCACCGCAGCCAACGCTACGATCGCAACGACTATGCCGACGCAGATCCAGACGATGGTGTTGTCGGACATATCTCCGCTGGTACCTTCCTTGTACATCCTGGCTTCGCCGCTGTCGGGATCCAGTGCGACATAGTACTTCGAGTTGTCAGAGAAGAAGATCCTCGCAGCATCGACATCCGGGTTGTTCTTGCTGAAATTCTTAGTTATCTTTCCATTTCCTTCCTGCAGCTCTACGCCGATCCTGGAATTCTGGTCGAGATTATCGCATTTCAGCACCAGGCCCTTGCGGAGGAACACGTTGTCCCCGTCCCTGCTGGCGTTGTTGTCCTTGATTACAATCAGGCCCTTGATCTCGATTGAGTTGTCATCTTCAGCGCCGACAAGCAGGCCTCCGCCGTCCAGACGGGCACTGTTGCCTGTTATCGTGATGTCCTTTATCCAAACATCGGCATCGTTGTTGAGATAAATCGCACCGCCGCAGTTGTTGGCATAGTTGCCCTCTAATTTCAGATTCTCCAGGTGGTATTTGCCATCATAGAACCTCAGGGCTCCTCCGGAGTCCGGGGCTCTGTTGTTTATGAACTCGGTATCGGCAATGCGGAGGTCGCTATCGTCGCTGTAGATCGCGCCACCGTCGAAGCCACAGTAGTTGCCCACGAATTTGCTCGAAATGATCTCTATCTTGGTATCATCCAGATATATCGCTCCGCCGTCGCAGTCCTCTTCGTCGAGGGTGTGGTTCTCTGTGAAGGTGGTGCCGCTGATGCTGCTGATGTTAGCGTAGAGATCGCTTATGCCTTCGGCATATATCGCTCCGCCGTCACCTTCATCGCCGGTGGCGTAATTGTTGTGGAAGTTACAGTCAATGAGCACGAGGGGACTGTCTCTTATGTATATCGCGCCGGCGTTGCCTTCTTTCGCATAGTTGCCGTAGACTTCTACATTCTTCATTGTGACTGCGGAGTCGTTCTTAGCATATATCGCTCCGCCGTCGCCGTCGAAGCTGGTGTTGTCGGCAATCTTTCCGCCTTTGATCACCAGTTCCGTGCGGTCCACGTAGAGTGCTCCGCCGTGGCTGTCGGAAAAGTTGTCGATTATGTTCACATTGGTGAGCTCGACGATGTCGGCGTGGTCGATGAGCATGCATCCTCCTTTGCCGTGTCCGCCGGTCAGCGTTCCGTCTGAGATTTCCACTCTGGTCCCAGCGCCGGATATTTCGAACAGGCGTCCATCGTAGGTGCCGTAACCGGCGCGCATCCTGTCTATCTTATGGCCGTTCAGGATGATCTGTATGTAGCGGTCGCCTTCGATCTCGATGGCGTCCTCATCATCGGAATCGTCTATGATGTCGTCCGTCAGGACGATTTTCAGTGCCTGCCGTTCTATGTCGATCGCATCCTTCAGCTCATCCCATGTGGACACATATATCTCGTCCTCTGCATCCGATTCGCCAGCCGGGATAATGGCCACTGCCGACAGTATCATTGCAAACGCGCACAGGATGACGGCCAGTTTGAGATTAGATGAGCGTCTGACGCCCCCCCTCTGTCCGCGCTTTTTCAAAGTATCATCGTACATAGTGATCCTTTCCTTTTGTTTTCTTATTTCTTAAAGTCCGTTAGCGTACATTAAACTCGTTTAGTAAACAATTCTTTTCTAATAATTAAAGAAAGTTTGCGTGTAACTCAGCATTTGTAGTAACTCAGTCCAATTTTCCGAGCAAATCATTCTATCTCCACTGTTACGGATAGCCCAGAATAATATTTCTCTTCCAGAAATTCGTTCTTCACCTTGCCCGGGATCTCTCCCAGGTCATAGCCTGTGGCGGTGGTCTCACCGAAAATGAATCCATAAGGATTCGGATCATAATCCTTCATGTCCTCGATCATGACTGCAGCGGCCGCGTGCTGGGGAAGGATCTGGAGTGCGATCCTGTTCTCGAATCCAAGCTTATCGCTGCACTCATGAGCGAGAGCGAGGAACAGCAACGATGTATCCTCACAGTCCCCTCCCTGATCGTACAGTGTCTCCAGGGGGAACTTCCAGTATTCGTCGTATCCCGTGTATTCCTTATCCTCCTCGTAATGGATGTTCTGAGTGAAGACCAACAGGTAATTGAGGAAATCGTATTCGTCGACCGTGCTGTGCGACCCCTTATATGATGTGATAAGGGAATCGGATGCGCCTTCGATGTAGGGGGCCATATGCGGGTCCGTGTAGCTCATCGTGACGAACGTCTTGTCGCGTTCATGCTCGGGCCTTTCCGATTTCCTGTCCTCCGGAGCATAGTATTTCCTGGCGTAATCGACATCTCTGTAGTCCATCTCGAGTTTCAGAGAGTATGTCTTGCCGTCGTAATCCCAAATGAACTCACGGATGACAGTTCCGTCGACCTTGACGTGGAAGATTTTCTTGACCTCTCCGTCGATGTAGGCTTTCACCAGGAAGAGACCTCCTTCGTAGAAGGTGTACTTGCCGTCATCTGTCTTGGCCTTGTCACCGGTATCGGCGTTCTCTATGAGGAACGAATCGCCGTCGGTATGGAAGAGATCCTTGAGGTTCACTTCCGTACCCGGTTCGAGTTCAGCATCGAATTCCTGAGCGTTGAGGGCATATACGGTCAGATCGGCGGTGATCTCATATTTGAGTGTCGGTTCAGTCCCTAGGAGTTTCATATCTCCGTCATACCAGCCGCCGAATCCCTTCTCCTTGTCAGCCTCGGCGGTAAGGAGGATCAGGCTGCCGGTATCATATGTTCCCTTGTTCCCGGACACCTTGACACCGCCGCTCTCGACCACAGTCACTTCGCATTCGCCGGGAATGGGTTCGAATCCCTTCTCGGTGAGCTCATAGATAGTCTCCGCCTCTGATACGGATCCTGGGTCGGCGCTGCTGATGTTGTGAACGATCTTGTACGGGATCCAGCTGTCGTTTATCCAGAACTTCCAGGTATCGCCAACTGCGACGGTATTCTCCATGATGTCGCATTCTTTATTCCCTTCGACGGTAGGGATAGTCTCATGCCCGACCTTCTTGAAGGAACCCATCTCGGGCATCCAATACGACTCCATAAGTAGCTTCATGCTGTCCTTGTCGAGCTCCGTGTAGTCTATCGTGAGCACACCTGCTCCGGCCACGTTATAGGCTCCGCGTCCCTCGCTGTAGTATCCGATCCATAGCTTCTCCGTCCCTTCCATGACGTAGGATTCCATGCCGGCATCCCTGGTCCCGTTGATGTCGTATACCAGCCAGTTGCCGGACTTCACATCGCCCCATTGGGCGTAGAGATCGAGTGCTCCCTGGATCCCGGAGGTGCTTCCGTCAAACCTGTTCACAAAACCGTCGTCCGTGTACCATCCGTGGAATACGTAACCGTGCTTGACAGGGTTGGGAATCTCCAGAACAACTCCCGGATCGTAATTCTTAGGATAATCGTCAACGAACTCCCCTCCGTCCAGATGGTACCTGATGGCGTTAGGGTTCTCGTTGTTCGACAGAATGATTGCAGCGGCGGCAATACAGACCGCAGCCACTGCGATTACAGCGACCACAATCATTGTTCTAGGAGGGGGCGACATATCAATCCTTTCAAGTATCGATTCGGTGCGATTAAAAGTATTGTCATGACGCAACACCTCATTGCACGATACATCTGGCCGTATTCCGGAAGGGAGAAAACAACCTATTATCAACCTACGGGCATGATATCGGTGCCGTTACCATGAGAGACGATACCGTAGCGTTCATCGACGACTGTTTCGAAAGGTCACTGAAGGACCCCTTCTCAGTGACGGTGGGCGATATGGAAAGGCTGCTATCATTGGATCCCGATTCCGATGAGTGTGCTTATTTGGGCTCCAAGGCGAGAGAGCTCGCGAACTGTTAGAATATGACAAGGACACTGCTGACCGTTCAGGACCTCACGTACCTGTCCCCGCCCAGCATGTCCTCTTTTATCGGGGCGCAGGCAATCAGCACACCTAGGAATAACTCCTTCTGACTCCACAGGTTTTCGACGATCCTGTCCTCGGACAGCCCGAACAGTTGTTTCAGGGCATAGATGCTGGTCGTACCTATGTATGTCCTCGATCTGTCCAGTTCCTCGCCGTCGATCGTGATACTTCTGACCTCCCTGCCTGCGTCATCAGTGTACACGCGGACGTTGTCGGAGAACTCCAGCATATCCGGTCCGCCTCCTTCCCTGAGATTTCTCACGATGTAGTCCGCAAGCTCCTGCCCAGTGATACGGCACGTCAGTATCTTCCCTGCATTCGGGAAAGCGGCCAGAGCCTCGAACTCGCTGATGTCGCCCTTCGCGATGCCGGCGCCGAATGTGTCTACACTGAACATCGCCAGGTCGGCGTCCGCCAGGAGTATCGCGTAGTTCAGACAGAATTTGCCTATATCGTTCTCCTTCCCTCCGCCCACATCATAGTAGCCGGTCAAGTCAAGTTCGGTGGATGATACCGTCTCGTTTCCCCTCTCTATGGCCTTGTCATGGACCTCGCGGACCACCGCATCCACATCCGCATCGTCCAGTTTCTCGCCTTTGTACAGGATACCGTCGCACACGCCGGAAATGCAGGACGTGATGCCGACATATTTGCTGTAACATCCGACGTCAGCTATGAAGGTGCTGGAGGGAATGATCGGCCAAGAGCTCTCGATGAACTTTCCATGCTCCATGGGGGTGTGGCTGTGACTGTTTATGCATATATCAATGCCCTCAACCACGGAACATACGTAGTCGGAGCTCGGTACGTAAGCATCTCCTATTCCCAGATGAGACAGCAAGACTATGGCGTCGACCCCTTTACCCTTCAGTACCCCGACCATCTCCCTGGCGGATTCGATGGGGTCGCCCACATACAGGTCACCTCTGATATCCGGGGTCTTGGTGTTAACGAACTGCGTCAGGAGTCCGAAGAAACCTATCCTGACACCCTTCTTCTCAATTATCTCGTACTGTTTGAGGACGGGTTCGCCGTTGGGATAGAATAAGTTGGAGCAAATCACCGCGGAATCGAGACGGCTGAGTTGCTCGGCCATGACGTCCACTGAATAATCGAACTCGTGGTTACCTATAGTAATCACGTCATATCCTACCTTGTTCATCGGAAGGATGGCGTATTCCCCCTCGGTAACATAGAGTAGGTTATTGCCGCCCATGAAGTCGCCCAAATCGACAGTGAAAACTGCGTATCCCTGCTCCTCATACCGCTCGGCCAGGACCTTCGCAGTGGAGAATCCGAGGGTGCCGTCATCGTCGCCTATACGGCCGTGAGTGTCCCCGGTGTGGATTATGATGAAATCCTTGGATCCACTGTCGTCGGATGTGTGGTACGCTATCGCCAGTGCAGCGATCACGCATACCGCCGCAACGATCAGGATCGCAATCTTTCTGTCCACAGGTGCGAATAAGCATCATTCTAATTAAACCGAACGAGTATTCTGGGCATCTCACCCTCCTCGCAGTCTCCCTCCCCTGGCGGTCTTCGCTGGATGCACGATCGTCCCCGAGAACGGGGCCGACAACAGCAGGCGAGATCCTATCCGGGACGGTTCCTTGAATAAGGTCAGCATGACCCCCGAGGTACTCGGAACTTACACCCTCGCCTACCGGCCAGCCTCGTGCAGTATCTGAACACGCCGGCCCGGGTCAACGACTCCGGCATCGCCGGGATAGACGGGTGGTACAAGATCCTGGTGACTTCGTACGTGCGTTCTGCAACGAATAGAGTCCCCATTAGACCTGCGGCCTCAGGACGCCATACGAGGCCTTCTTCGAAAACCATTGCGGCCGCTGCTGTTCGTGACGGCTTCCTATCGATCATCGGGGCAGTAAAGTGCCTGAGCGGATAGTTCGGGCAATGCGCAGAACGGATCCGGGCGCACGAAGAGAACATGTCCTCATCCGATTGTTTCTTTGACTTCCCATCCGTTCGTTCGTAATATGACCCTCCACCTAAAACAACCGCTGGCAATAGCCCTTCGTTTTAATACAATCTAATTCCATCCACCAGCCATGGATAAGAAACTAAAAATGGCGACAGTCACCGCAGCCATCGCAATCGTGGTGGTCCTCGCTTGCACCATGATGTCTGACACCGGTAACGAGCATAGGTCCGCAATAACCGCCCTGGTGGACGGGTTCGATTCCTATGGCGATCTGACTCTGACTGTAACAGAGGAGGAACTGCAGAGTATCGGGGTCACTTACGGCGACGACATCCGTTTGGAGTCGGAAACCGATTCGTTCCTCGCCATGTATACCATCTCCTATAAAGGAGTCCCTAGCTATTCTGCATACATAACGTTCGATGGAGACAAGGCCTGTCTGTGTTTCTTCAACCTAGATGCACGCAACTGCACCGACTTGAATGAAGGGGATATTGTGACCCTGTCCCGCGAGGGCAGGAACCCATACTATGACAAAATACCGAACTACCTCAAAGGATACACCGACGATCTCGAAGACTACGATTCCCCGATAGTGTTCAGCAACTTCCGCGAGGTCCGCGGAGGCGATGTGATCCCGGATTACATGTACCGTTCCGCTTCGCCTTGGAACGCGGGCAACCGCAGCCCTCTGGCAGACGATTATCTCAAGGAGTACGGGGTCGAGTTCATGATATGCCTCAACCTGAACGAGGACGAAGTGGCCAAGCAGGTGGAGGAGAACCCGGATGCCTATGCGAGCGGTCTATTCAAAGAAGGCAAGGTGCTGAGCCATCGGCTGCATTCGGCGATCCACTTATATCCGCACGATTGCGAGTTCGTGATCGAGTCACTCCTTAAAGCAGAGGGGAAGATCGGCATATTCTGTACACAAGGCAAGGACCGCACCGGCCTCCACTGTGCTATCCTAGAGGGCCTCGCCGGTGCGACCTACGACGAGATCCTGGATGACTTCATGGAATCCATCTGTAACTACTACCACATCGAGAAGGGCAGCGAGGAGTACGATATCGTTTCGAAGATGTACCCGGAGCGCGTTTTCTATCTGTTCGCCCACCCTGAGCTCATACCCCATCCGGAGAAGATAGACTGGAACAACGTGGTATTCGAGGAATTCAACCCCGAGGAGGTCTTCACCAAATATCTCGTCGATTACATCGGCATGGATGCGGACAAGGTCCAAAAGGCCAAGGAAAAGCTCACCGGCAGGATCTGAGGCACCGGACCGATCGTCCGCACATGGGCGTGCATAGGCTATGCAGCCCTCTGTCTGCAGAGGAAATACTCATCAGGTTCGGCTAATGGGCCGTCCATGGCGAGACCTTTGTTCTGAGAAGTGAACGCCGGGGATAGACTGCGAATGGGGCGAATTTGGCAAAGTCCGTTATAATGGAGTGGGCAGATCTGAGGCCGTACACCCATCTGAGGTACACCGATTACGCCAGATCGAACTGGTATGCTAGACACATGACCGGATTGTCCTGGATGTACCTGACGTATGACCCGGTAGAGTCGTCATCGCCTTCATACGTCCTGATGATCTCGCCGCACTCATTGCAGACCCTGATCTTGTTCTGCCTGTCGTAGCCTATGAGCCTAATCCTGTTCTTGGCGATGCCTCCCCACTGCCTCGCTCGGAGCTTGGTCATCAATCTTTACATAATCTAGTCCTCCCAGTCGATGCCGCTGAGATCGCCGGCCATGCGGCCCTTTCCGAAGAACTGATCCTCACTTACGCAATGACCTTGTTATCAAGCCATTGCGTAAGTGAGGTTCAACCCTAAGGGCTTTCTTCTCCACCCTTCGCTTATTGTCGGGCCGCATCATCGGGCTTTCCATTTCTTTATATCCGCAAAGAAAGAATGCTGGTCCAGTGATTATAACATGTCGAATGATTCTGTTGACGAGAGGTCGACCCCGGAGACGACCAGCGATCCGGGACGGTCTTCAGGGAAGAAGATGAACCCTTACGTACTTGTGGCAGGGATCGCGGTCGTGATCGTGGTCCTCGCAGCGGCACTGTTCGCCTTCGGTGTTTTCGATGACAAAGGCAAAGAGGGAGAACAGTGCGGGGACAATGTGTACTATACTTTTGACGAATCCGCCAAGACGTTAGATATCTTCGTGAACGGTCAGGGCAAGGGCGTGATGTACGATTTTGAAGAGGGTGAAACAGATCCGCCTTGGATGCCCTACAGTAAATCCATAGAGCATATTGTGATCGGTAAAGGTGTTACCGTAATAGGGGAAGAGGCATTCTATCACCTTCCCTCAGTCGTCTCGGTGGACCTGCCGGATGGATTGCGTGACATACACGTTAATGCATTCACCGGTTGCGAATCCCTCAAGACCGTTAAGATCCCCGGCAGTGTCGAATCGATCTCGGAGGAGGCATTCGATGACTGCGGCGCCCTGGATACCATCTCGGTGGATCCGGATAATGGCTATTACACATCGTCGGACGGAATCCTTTACAGCAAGGATCTGAGCACTATCGTCAAGTATCCTGCGGGAAAGCCCTCGTCCTCATTCACCGTACCCGAAACCGTCGTTACGATCGGCAAATCTGCTTTCGATAGGTGTCATAACCTCGTATCGGTCGAGATACCTGACGGGGTGAAGACCATTGGCACATATGCGTTCTATGAATGCGACCGCCTCCAGTCCATATCCGTATCGGGCAGCATCGAGAGTATAGGCGAATGGGCATTCACCTCATGCAAGGATCTGTCTAACGTGAAATTGAACAACGGACTGAAGACCATAGGTAAGAAAGCATTCTATGAGTGCGAATCGTTGACAACGATCGAGATCCCGAATACCGTGACACGTATAGAATTCGGATCGTTCGATAGTTGCACGTCCCTGGTATCGATAATTGTACCAGACAGCGTGGAATACCTGGGTGACTACGCATTCTTTAAATGCAAATCGTTGACCAGTGCCTATATCGGCAAAGGTGTCGAAAATGACCAAAATAGGGCATTCGATCTATGCGAATCCCTCGAAGCCATAAACGTCGATCCGGATAACATGCATTTCTCGTCGAGGGACGGAGTGCTGTACAGCAAGGATGAGAGCGTTCTGATAAGATATCCTGAAGGTAAGGCTGCCGACCTGTTCATAATTCCCGAAACGGTAACGACCATCGCAGCGAATTCGTTCCTGAAATGCAATTCGCTCACATCGGTCACCATAACGAAGAACGTCGTAACGATCGAGAAGAGTGCACTCAATCTTTTTGAGTCCGTAGAATCGTTTTCAGTGGTCGCCGACAACCCCAATTACTCATCGGAGGACGGGATACTCTATGACAAGGGGAAGAACACGTTGGTGAGATATCCGCCTTCATACCCATCTACCACATTCACCGTACCTGCCAACGTATCGATCATCGGCGATTCGGCGGTCAGCGACTGTAAGAACCTGGTGTCCGTCACCGTCCCGGGTACGGTTAAGAAGATATGCGATTCTGCATTCAGTGACTGCGATTCGCTGATCTCGGTCGATCTGGGAGAAGGTATCGAATCGATGGGTTACTTTGTATTCATCGGTTGCGATTCGCTTGTCACAGTTACAGTTCCGGACAGTGTGACCGCGATGGACACTGGGGCCTTCGATGGTTGCAAATCGTTGGTATCGGCCGTAATTGGAAAAGGTCTGACCGAGATCACGTCCACGTTCTACGGTTGCACTTCGCTCGTCACGGCGACCTTGCCGGAAACCTTGACAAAGATAGGGGATTTCGTATTCACTGACTGCACCTCGTTGGCCCTGATCAGTTTGCCCGCTGGTTTGGAGACGATAGGCGAAGATGCTTTCGAAGAATTCACATTCTTCGATTTCACGGACGGGACCTGGAAGGAGATAGAGAAAGCGACTGACAACCTCAAAGGGAAGACCTGGGCCGGTCAGGGCGGTCTGAAGCTCTATCACGCATTCCTGGTGGAATTCGATCTGAACTACGGATCCGAAGGCACCTACACGGATAGTTGGACGGCAGTGGAAGGGAAACTCCCGGAGCTCCCGGCGGATCCCGTCAGGGAAGGCTACCTGTTCGACGGTTGGTTCACCGAACCCGACGGTGGCAAAAAGGTGACTGTGGACACGCAATTCACCTCGGATACCGAACTGTATGCACACTGGAAACAGGCGTAAGGTGTACCGATCCAAACCTGGGAGGGTCATCCCCTCCCTCTTCAATCCATGTGACGAATGATTCTGCCGACAGATCTTCCCAGGCATATCCGGACAATCGAACGTTTATTATCGCGCGATCCCGCTTTCCCCATCATGGTAAGCGTCAGGACGATAACTGTCACTGTCACGGTCGTTGCCATCATAGCGGCCATCGGATACGCCATGCACCTCGATGACAATGGGGAAGGAAAGGGCGAATACTTCTTGGATTGGGGTCCCGGCACCACGATGGATTATCAGATGAGTGGCGGATACACCAAGAGCGATGCGACATACGATGTCCCGTATAGCTACGATGGCAGCACCCAGCACGATGTGATCGTATCATCTACGGAGACCGCTTTCACCTATGAGAGAACCGTTAACATGAGGGTCACCTATACCGATCCTGTAACAGGGGAGACCCATACAGGGACGCAGACCACTGAGAGATCGCCTACTCAGGACAGAATGGTCAGATTCGATGATTATGAATCATCGCAGTTGGAGACCAAATGGGGGACCAAGGATGTCCTGATCATCAGAACGGTCATAACGGACGATTATGGCAACAGGATCGATTCGACGGATTACAGGGATGAAAAGACCTTCGTCCGTCTCAAAGCCGAACTGACCTGCGATGAGTTCAGAGCCGGAACATCCGTCCTGAAGGATTGGCATATGACCTATATGCTGACAGGTTACGAGTTGAAATGAGTGCGGAATAGATGCGAAGATGGACCGATACGATGCAAATCATCCGCCCACCTGGAGTTGATTTCCCGAATTCCTTGTGACCCTTTAAAATGACCAGCAACAAAAACGAGCGGCAAATTCCTCGAGAATGGAACGCAAGATATGAAAAGTGCGACATTCATTCTCGATTGCTAATAGGAGCGAATGCCGCATGAGATACATTGGGCTAGATGTACATAAGGATAATATCACGGCTTGCGTGCTCACGAGCACTGGCAAGCCGAAGTTCGAGAAAAACTTCGTAAAGGAATCAGAGTCCTGGAATCTTGACGAGCTGATGGAATATGGTGATAAAGACGGATTCTGTGTGATGATGGAATCCGGGACCTACGCCTATCAGCCGTTCAGGTTCTTCATCTTGTTGAATCTTGCACTCAGCCCTGGATTTCAAAAAGCGTTCATCCCGTTTTTCCTACTGTCCAAGTCAAGATCATTTCTCTTACGATGCTTTTCGGGAGGAAGCGGGGATCGAGAGGAAATTGAAAAACTCTCCAAACGTTTGGTCTCTGCAAA